>Ga0302326_10000637_pt1 | contig 94583 bp, 71 predicted proteins | sample Palsa_T0_3_FD_202264 | JGI IMG/M metagenome (GOLD analysis project Ga0302326, IMG submission 202264) | Peat permafrost microbial communities from Stordalen Mire near Abisko, Sweden - Palsa_T0_3 | ecosystem: Environmental > Terrestrial > Soil > Palsa > Peat permafrost | place: Sweden: Abisko... | reverse complement strand
GGCAGGATAACCTGGTATTCGGCGGCGGGCTGGTCTTTCGTTTCGGCCACAAGTAGTTCGTTCTTCTGGAGTAGGGGCGCGTGACGCGAACTTCGCGCGCCCCTTTCCGACTCTCCTGAAATTCCTCCCATTCAAATCATCGATAGTAATCGCGGGTAGAAACTCGCCGCACGGCGGGCGGGACAATTGCATTTGCGCCAAGAGTGTCTGTGCATCACAGGACTCAGGGCTTGGCGATGAGCAGCGGTGTTGCGATGGGATCTCGCCGGTAGAAAATGCGCGGAGTCTGTGTCTCGCGTTCCATCGGTGCTACACCGCGTTCTCTGGCACCGGGCGTGACGGAAACGGAACGGCCGAGCGACGCCATCCGTTGCATTCCGTCCAGCTGCAACTGCGGCAGACGAATCTTTGTGTAGTCGATCCATTCGGGCAGTAGGATTTGGCCGTCTTTGGGATCATCGTCCGCCATGCCCTGCTTGAGACCTTCTTCCACCAGCGCGTAAGTCAATAGACCGTGATCGTATTGCGAGAGTTCTTTCGCAGCTTCGTCGGCCTGCGCTGCTGCGAGGATGTACATCCCCTTCTCATAGGCGAGTTGAGCCAAACCCTGGGAATTCATTGGACCTTGTCGAGGATCGCCGGAGGCAAGCGTCGCGCCAGACTGGCAAGCATCAATCACGAGGATGACGTTGCCGGCGTCGATTTTTTCGGCGATGAGGCCAAGTTCGAGATCGTTGATCGTGCCGGGCAGGGCCTCCGAGCTTTTCTGATTGCTCGCGGAGGCGCCGGGAACGAAATCCTGGAGGATGAAATAGAAACGCTTGCTCTCTTTTCCGGGCGCCGCACCGTGACCCGCGAAGTAAATGAAAACTGAATCTTCGGGCTCGACTCGGCGAAGTTTCGCGATCTGCACCGGCTCGCCGGGCGGAACGGGATCAGTCTCGATTCCAGCCAGGTGGTTGAGAGCGGCAAGAACGTTCCGTTTGGTCGCCTCGGCGTCAGTTAACGTGACGACGCGAGTTTCGGCAAATTCGCCCAGCTTAGCTTGCTCGGACTTGAGTGTTTCGCCGAAATCCACCGCGTCGTTGACAGCGAATTTCAGTTGGAGCGCGCCGGCTGAATATTTGTTGATGCCGACAGCCAATACGTACGCGGTGCCTTTGTGCTTCAACACGTCTGCGCCCGTCACGAGAAAAGAGGCATCGGTGCTCTTGACGTTGTCGTGATTGAACGCGTAGGCGCTGAGATGATTCGCGCCCGCGACCAATGTGATATCGGCTTTGAGCGTCACACTCGTCTTTCCATTCAGGACGTCGCCGTGCCAAATTTTCACAAGCGAACCATTCCGAAAAAGTCGCAAATCCTTGGCGCCGCTGCCGAGATCTCCGTGGACCGCGTCTGGCAGTTCTTCCGTGACTGAGATTCGAACGGGCGTTGTGCGCCCGGCAGTTGGCTCGATGGCCGCGATCCGTGACGAAGAGAGAATGTCGACGGCGGGCTGCCGCCGATCTTTCTGCTCGATCGACACGGGCGCATGTGGCGCGTTCCCGTTCAAGATCTCCGTTAATAGGCCGGGATGAAAGAATTCGTAGAAGTAAGATTCAACCGGCTGGACCTGAAAGGTATTGCCGCCAAATCGCCACAACATCTTGCTCCATGCCCCTGCAGACCCATCGAACAGGCCATCAGGCGCGACGACGGCCCAATCGTTTTGGTCCAAGGTGACAAGCGAGGCAAGTTCCCGGCCGGACGCTACATCCCAAAACTTGATCGTTCCGTCTTCGCTTCCAGACGTGAGCGATCGCCCATCTGGACTGAAGGCGACAAACATGACCGCTTCGGTGTGGCCGGTCAGAGTGCGCAACTCCGTTCCGCGCGCGAGATCCCAGAGCTTGACCGTCCCGTCGCTGTCACCGGATGCGAGTATTTTTCCATCGGGGCTGAACCCAAGCAGCGCCTGTCCATCAATGTTGAAGGCCACAGGCTTGTATACGTCATCGTGGCCGACGCTGAGCAATTCGTTTCCGCTCGCAACATCCCAGAGCTTGACCGTGTGATCCCAACTTCCGGCGGACGCGAGTGTCCGGCCGTCTGGGCTGAAGGCGATCGAGGAGACGCTTGATTCATGGCCCGATAGAGTTCGCAGTTCGCGCCCGCTTCCGATATCCCAGAACTTAATTGTCTTGTCGTCGCTGCCAGATGCAAGTGCCCGGCCATCGGGGCTGAAGGCGACGGATATAACGTTTCCAGTGTGGCCGGAAAAAGTTCGCAGCTCGCGACCGCTCGGCACGTCCCAGAGCTTTATCGTTTGGTCCCAGCTTCCGGACGCAAGCATCCGGCCATCGAGGCTGAACGCGACAGCGTCGACGGAATTGGCATGGCCGGTGAGCGTTCGCAATTCTGTCCCGCTCGCGACATCCCAGAGCTTGACGGTATTGTCGCGGCTGCCCGAAGCGAGGGTTTTGCCGTCGGGGCTAAACGCGACCGCCCAAACCTGATCGGTGTGGCCCGTCACGCCGCGCAGCCTGCGTCCATCCGGCATGTCCCAGAGTTTGATCGATGAATCCCACACGGCGGCAGATGCGAATCTCCGCATGTCGCGGCTAATGGCGATGGTGCGGAGTTCTTCGGTGTGGCCGGTAAGGTCATGCAATTCGTTCCAACTTTTGGTGTCCCAGAGCTTGATCGTTTTATCGAGCGCGCCCGACGCTATTGTCCGGCCATCTGGGCTGTAGGCGACGGTTCGAACCCATCGCGTGTGGCCAGTCAGGCTGCGGAGTTCGCGTCCGCTGGCCACGTCCCAGATTTTCACGGTGGCGTCTCTGCTCCCTGACGCAAGTGTGCGGCCATCGGGGCTGAACGCGACGGACCATACTTCATCGGTATGGCCGGAAAAACTGCGCAAAATGCGCCCAGATCCCACATCCCACAAGTTAATCGCGAGTTCCTTGCCACTCGAAGCCAGAATCTGCCCATCGGGGCTGAAGGCGATGGAGAGGATCGAATCCTTGCCGCCGACGATGCCGCGCAATTCGTTCCCGCTTGCGGTATCCCAAAGCTTGATGGAACCATCGCTGTGAGCTGAAGCTAGAGTCTGCCCATTCGAGCTGAATGCGACGGCGAGAACAGGGGCGCTGCTTTCCATCTTGCGGATTTCGGCGGCATCTGCGACGTTCCAGAGTTTGATTGTTCCTTCAAAGCTTCCTGAAGCTAGCGCCCGCCCGTCTGGGGTGAACGCTACGGACGTTATCCCGGTGAGATTGCCCGCAAGATTCTGCAGTTCGTGACCGCTGGCAATGTCCCAGATCTTTATCGTGTTGTCGGCGCTTCCCGAAGCCAGGATTTTTCCATCGGGACTGAAAGCTACTGATGAAACCTCGTCAGTATGGCCTGCGAGAGTGCGCAATTCGTGCCCGCTGGCTACGTCCCACAGCTTGATTGTGTGGTCAGCGCTTCCGGACGCGAGCGTCCGGCCATCAGGGCTGAATGCGACGGCGGAAACGGCGGCGGTGTGGCCGGTTTCGACCACGAGTTCGGGCTTTTGGGCGCGCGCGAGGCGGGGAATTATGAGCGCGCACAAACCGGCGAGGATGATGCGATGCTTCAACGCAGGCATTGCTGCGAACAATAGGCGCGAAGGTGCGATGCGTCAAGCCAGCACTTGAGGCTGCGTGAATCGCGCGACAACTTTTGGGGGCTTGGTGGGCTATTGCGACTGAGCGAACGCTGGAGAATGCAGTTTACCGGTAGCGCATGGGCGCGATTCGCTGCGTTGACCGCGGGGGAAGCGGTGTCTAGCATCGATTGGCGATGGCAGGCGTCGCGACAATTGAAGCGCCGAAATCGGCGGCAAAGGCGGCCGCACCGGCCGGCTCGACGCAATGGATCTACAAGCCGTGGCTTGATTGGCTGGTTGGCTGCGGCGGCTGGTCGGCGCCGCTGCTTTTGTTTGCGTGGATCGCGTCGTCGTATGCGCGCGGCTGGGCTCTCGGTTTCTATTTCTTTGCGCTGATCTTCAATTATCCGCACTTCATGGCCACGGTTTATCGCGCTTACCACACGCGCGCGGAATTCCAGAAGTACCGGATTTTTACTCTGCATCTCACGGCGCTTCTTGCGCTCACGGCAATTCTCGCGCACGCGAATTTTCGCCTCGTGCCGTGGGTCTTCACGCTCTATATTTTTTGGAGCCCGTGGCATTACTCCGGACAGAATTACGGGCTGCTGATGATGTTTGTCCGGCGGGGCGGCGCCACGGTGACGAACATCGAGCGGCGAATGCTCCGCGTCGCATTTATTTCTTCGTACGTCATGCTGCTGGCGAGTTTCAATGCGGGGCCGTCAAATGATCCGCTGATTCTTTCGTTGGGGCTTCCGCCGGTGATTTCAGTGCCGCTGCGCGTGGCGTCCGGCGTACTGTTCTTGTTTATTGCCGGCTGGGTTCTGGCGCAGTGGACGATGCGCACAGGCTGGCGGGCGATGACGGCGCCGCTGACCCTACTCATAACGCAATTTCTCTGGTTCGTGCTTCCGACGGCGCTGGAGCTTGGTTATCGCATGGCAGTGCCGCAGACGCGCTACAGCAGCGGCATTCTCGCGGTGCTGCACTCGGCGCAATATCTTTGGATTACGAGCTATTACGCGCGGCGCGAGGCCGTTGCGGCGGGAGGCGCGGCGTGGCGCATGGGCAAGTACTTCGCCACGCTGATTGCCGGAGGCATCGCGCTTTTCATTTGCGGGCCGTGGATCGTGAGCTACACGTTTCATTACGACTTTACGGTCAGCTTCCTGATTTTCACCGCGCTGGTGAATATCCATCACTTCATGCTCGACGGCGCAATTTGGAAATTGCGCGATTCGCGCGTGGCGTCAGTTTTGGTTGATAAGGGGCTGGTTGATAAAGAGCGGAGTGACAAGCGAGCGCGCGCCAAAGGCGAAGACGGAAGGGCGACGGCGAGCTGGCTTGGCGGGCAAAGTTTCGGAGCAAATACATTTCGCGTGACTGTCGCGCTGATGCTCTTTCTCTGGGGCGGTGTGGATTTGGTCCGCTATTTCGCAGGAACCGACGAAGGGAATCTCCCGCATCTTCTGAATGCGGCAAGCATGAATCCTTACGACAGCGCGCTCGAAATGCGGATCGCGCGCGCGGATGCCAAAGCGGGCCACGCGGACGATCAACTGAGTGCGCTTGCTCGCGCTGTGGAAGTGAATCCATCGAATCCGGCGGTGCAAGAGACGCGGGCGCGGGCGCTGATTGAGGCAGGGCGCTACGACGAGGCTCACGACCACTATAAGCAGATGCTCGCGCGATTCCCGAAAAATACGGACGCGCTCGTGAATTTTGGTCTACTGGCGGCACGATTGGGTCACAGCGACGAAGCCATCGAAAGCTGGGAGCGCGCGATTGACGTGGACCCTTCGCAGCAGAATGCGCAGCTCTATCTGGCGGAAGCGCTCGATCGCTCGAGGCAATTCGCTTCCGCCGCGACGCATTTCGAAGCGTTTCTAAAAATCTCCGGAACGCCGAATGACGTGCAGCCGCCCGAAGCGAGAGTGACGCCCCGGCAGCGCGCGGCCGTTATGATCGAACTCGGCGATGCGCTGCGGCAGACGAGGCAGGTTGATCAGGCGTTGACCGAGTATCACTCAGCCGCAGCGCTCGCCAAACAGGCTGGCGACGTGCGCGATCAGAGTCTCGCGCAGTCGCATCTTGCCGATGCTCTCGATTCTGCCGGCAACGCGAGCGACGCCGCGATGGCGTACCAAGAGGCACTTGCGCTCGATCAGCAGCTAAGAGATCCGCGTGCGGAAGCGGTGGATTGGTTCAACTACGGGCAATTTCTGGCGCGGCACAGTCTGCCCGGCCGATTGGCGTACGCGTCGTATCTGCGCGCAGAGCAGTTGCTGGCGCCAACGCCGGGAGAAGAATTAAATACCGTGGAGAGCGCGAGGCGAGTGACAGAAACGCAACTCGGTTCCGATGCCCTCGCCGTGGAGAAAAACCTCGACGTGGTCCTCGCGCAGGCAAAATCTCTTCCGGCGTCAGCATTCAGCACTGCACGTTAATTTCGAGCCGCACGCAAATACCAAACATCCGAACGAGACCGCCAACGAGAAATGCCTCGCGTGCCATCGCGACGCCTGTGATATAACCCCTGCTCGAACGCGCCGTGGCGCACAGACGCGCTGTCCCAATCCTGGTTCCATCAGGCAAACGAGTTTCAGGCAAAGAGTTCGGAATTCACTACTCGCGAGGAAATCCATGAAATATCGCAGGCTTGGGCGCACCGGGTTCGACGTCAGCGAAATCGGTTACGGGCTTTGGGGAATGAGCGGTTGGAGCGGCTCTGAGGATCAGGAATCGCTCGAGGCCATGCAAATGGCCGTTGATCTCGGCTGCAATTTTTTCGACACGGCGTGGGCTTACGGCAACGGGAAAAGCGATGAGCTACTCGGCCAAATTCTCGTAAAAAATCGCGGCAAGCGGCTGTACGCCGCCTCGAAAATTCCTCCACTCAACGGGAAATGGCCCGCCTTGCCCAAATATAAATACGCGGAAGTGTTTCCGGCCGCGCACGTCCTCGAGCACACTTCGCTCATCCGCGAAAAACTTGGAACGGATGCGATCGACCTGCTGCAATTTCATGTTTGGGACGATAGCTGGACCAACGAGCCGGAATTCCGCGATACGATCCAAAAGCTAAAAAGCGACGGCCTGATCCGATATTTCGGTTTGAGCTTGAACCGTTGGGAGCCAGACAACGGAATCAAAGCGCTGCAGACGGGGCTCGTGGACGCCGTGCAAGTGATCTACAACATTTTCGATCAGGCGCCCGAAGACCATCTTTTTCCGGTGTGCCGCGCGCTCAACATCGGAGTGATCGCGCGAGTTCCGCTCGATGAAGGCAGCCTCGGCGGAAAACTGACGGCGACGACGACGTTTCCTGCAAACGATTGGCGCTCGGGATACTTCGGGCCGGAAAATCTTTCGAGGACGGTCGGTCGCGTGGAGATATTGAAGCGAATTCTGCCGGCATCGATGACCATGCCGGAACTCGCGCTGCGCTTCATTCTGTCGAACCCCGATGTGAGCACGACGATCGCCGGGATGCGCAGGCCGCGGCACGTCAAAGAAAATCTTGCCACGAGCGATGCCGGGCCGCTTGATGCGAGCCTCCTCGAAGCGCTCAAGCCGCAACGCTGGGATCGAACGCCGCAGCATTGGTCGGATTAGAGTCGCTGCAGCACGCGAGAAGCAAACACATTCATCAATCATGGCGAATAGCAACGCAAGCTACATTGGCGCCATCGATCAAGGCACGACGAGCACGAGATTTATCGTGTTCGATCGCACCGGCCGAATCGTCGCCGTCGCACAAAAAGAGCACGAGCAAATCTATCCGAAGGCCGGCTGGGTCGAACACGACCCGGAAGAAATCTGGCGAAACACGCAGGAAGTGATCGCCGGAGCCATGAAACAGCGGTCGCTGCAGGCTGGCGATCTAGCTGCTGTCGGAATCACAAACCAACGAGAGACGACGGTCGTTTGGAATCGCAAGACGGGCAAGCCGGTTGGGAACGCGATCGTCTGGCAGGACACGCGCGTCGGCGATGCCGTCGAGGAATTTTCGCGCGATGGCGGGCAGGATCGCTTTCGGGCGCAAACGGGCCTGCCGCTTTCCACGTATTTCAGCGCGCTGAAAATCCGCTGGATTCTGAATCATGTCCCGGGAGTTCGAAAGCTGGCCGAGTCCGGCGAAATTATTTTCGGAAACATTGACACGTATATGCTCTGGAATTTGACTGGCGGGATTCGCGGCGGGATTCACGCAACGGATGTCACCAACGCGAGCCGCACGCAGTTGATGAACCTCGAAACGCTCGCGTGGGATCGCGAGATTTTGAACGCGTTCGGCATTCCCGGGACGATGCTGCCTGAGATCCGCTCAAGCAGCGAAATCTATGGACACGTGCAGGAGGGAGCCCTGGCTGGCGTTGCCATCGCTGGGATTCTCGGCGATCAGCAAGCGGCCCTCGTCGGGCAAACTTGCTTCGACGCGGGCGAGGCGAAGAACACCTACGGCACGGGCTGTTTCATGCTAATGAACACGGGCGAAAGAGCCGTGCAATCGGAGCATGGATTGCTGACAACCGTCGCCTACAAGTTGGGGAAGCAGCCGGCGCGGTATGCGCTCGAAGGCAGCGTGGCAATCGCCGGTGCGCTGGTTCAATGGCTGCGCGACAATCTTGGCCTCATCTCGGCGAGCTCCGATGTTGAAGTGCTTGCGCGCACGGTGAAAGACAATGGCGGTGTTTATTTCGTCCCAGCATTCTCAGGGCTCTATGCGCCGCATTGGAAAAGCAACGCGCGGGGCGTGATTGCGGGATTGACCCGCTACGCGAATAAAGGACACATGGCGCGAGCGGCGCTCGAAGCCACCGCGTTTCAAACTCTCGAAGTTCTCGAAGCAATGGAAAAAGATTCGCGTATCCAACTCGACGTGCTGCGGGTGGATGGCGGGATGGTTGAGAACGATTTGCTCATGCAATTTCAGTCGGACATTTTAGGCCGGCCGGTCGTGAGGCCTGCGGTGAAAGAAACGACCGCGCTCGGTGCGGCCTACACAGCTGGACTCGCGGTGGGCTACTTCCGCGATCTCGACGAACTACGCGCTAATTGGGCCGTGGATCAGACATGGACGCCGAACATGCCCGCGGAGAAACGAGCTGAGCTTTACAGGATGTGGAAGCGCGCGGTGACGAAGTCTCACGATTGGATTGATTGAGCAAATAACGGAACCTGTGTCCCTCGTATAGCAATTCACTTCGCAAAGGAGTCCCGATGGCATCTCCGTGGCTGGGAGAATTCATGGGCACGTTCGTTTTGATTTTGCTCGGCAATGGAGTTGTGGCGGGCGTGCTGCTGAAACGCTCGTATGCGGAAGGCTCGGGCTGGATCGTCATCACTGCGGGCTGGGCGTTTGCCGTGATGGCGGGAGTGTTTACGGCGATCGCGTGCGGTAGCCGCGACGCGCATTTGAATCCGGCCGTAACGCTTGGCTTTGCGTTTTCGTCCGGCAATTTCGAAAAAGTTCTGCCCTACGCCTCGGCGCAGTTGCTGGGCGCGTTTGCCGGCGCCACGCTCGTATGGCTGCACTATTTTCCGCATTGGAAGGAGACGCCTGACGTGAATCTCAAGAGAGGATGCTTCTGCACCGCGCCGGCAATAAGAAATGCGGCGACGAACGTTTTAAGTGAAATCGTCGGAACTTTTGTTCTCGTATTCGTGGTCGAAGCCATTTTTTCGAAGGCGGTCGCGGGCAACGGCATCTCTGCCGGGCTTGGGCCATATTTGGTTGCCGCGCTCGTCTGGGGAATTGGTCTTTCGCTCGGCGGAACCACTGGTTATGCAATTAATCCGGCTCGTGACTTGGGCCCCCGGTTGGCGCACGCGGCGCTGCCGATCGCCGGGAAGGGCGGCTCGGATTGGAGCTACGCGATGATTCCGATCGTCGGGCCGCTGGCTGGCGGAGCGCTGGCCGGATTTCTGGCGCGAGTAATTCACTTCTGACGGCAAGATGCCATTACGAGTTTCCCGGCGGGTTGGCTGCGAGATTGGGAAGCATGCGAATACATGCCGGTCTGATTCGCAGAGACCCCCGGATCACCTACATTGTCTGTAACTCTTAAGATATATATCGTAAAGGTTACCTGTCCTCTCGTGCTGTGCTCGTCTGGAAACAGGAGTTCCACGCTGACTTGCTGATTTTCGTGCAGGTTGTAAATTGAACTTAGGGGCCCTCGAAAAATTCCATTACCAGGTTTAGACGGTGGACAGAGTTTCTCGCAATTCGGTTCGAAAACTCGGGGCCTGTGTCCCGGCGATAGCGCCAACATCCATGACACGCAATGCGCTCGCCTCTCGAGGCGTGTCTTCAAGGCAAATACGAACTATGAAAAGGACATTCCAAATCGCGATGACCCTGGCGTTCAGCGGACTCCTTTTATTTACAACGGCCAGCGCTTTTGCTCAGGACAGCCACATCGGGAATTTGACGGGCAACGCAAAGAAGGGCAAGGACTACTACCGTCGCTACTGCATCGGTTGTCATGGACCGAAGGGTGATGGGCAGGGAGAGAACGCGCCTTATCTTGACCCGAAACCGCGGGACTTTACTCTTGGCACGTTCAAGTGCCGCTCTACGCCGACGGGCAGCATTCCCCTGGACGTCGACCTATTCCAGACTATCAAGCGCGGCGTAGACACGACAGGAATGCCGGCGTGGAGTCCTCTCACAGATCAGCAGCGCGCCGATTTCGTAGCTTACATCAAGACTTTCTCTCCACGGTTCAAGGATGAGAAGCCCGACGCTCCCGTGGCGATTCCTCCTGAAACTCCGGACACACCGGAAAGTGTGAAGCGCGGTGAAGTCTTGTATCAAGAAACGCTGAAATGCAACCAATGCCACGGAGCGACGGGTGTGGGAGACGGACCGTCGGCGGCAACGCTCCGAGACAATAAAGACTATCCCATCGTTCCATATAACTTCGTCGAGAGAACGCGATTCAAATGCGGCAATTCAAACGAGGACCTCTACCGCATTTTCATGACCGGGCTCGACGGCACGCCGATGCCGTCTTTCGCCGATTATTTGAAATCCGATCAGGCATGGGATCTGGTGCACTACCTACGCACTCTCCAACTCAACTACAAGCCCAAGCACGGAACCAGCGACGAACAAACGGCAAAAAGGAAGCCAGCGCTTCGGCCTCCTTATGACCTCGCGAATGCGCGCGATTGAGGCACCGGTAAACCACAGAGATTCCCGGAGATTGAGGAGAAGAAAGATGCGGTTGGGCGGACTGTTTATTGAAGCGGCGCTACTGGCGGGTTTCGCGATGGCCATTCCGGCATCCGCTCAGAATTCGTATCAAGTCATCAGCGTGCCGGACGGAGGAACAATTTCGGGCGTAGTCAAGTGGTCCGGAGAGCGCCCGAAGCCTATTACGCTTCCGATCACCAAGGATACGGCGACATGCGATCCGGAGCACGCTGGGACGCGCGACCTGGGGCGCCTCGAAATTGGTGCAGACGGTGGAGTCGAGAACACGGTTGTCTACCTTAAGGGAATCGCCGCAGGAAAGGCCTGGGACCTACCCGATTCGCGCAGGCATCTTGACCAAAAGCAGTGCCGATATCTACCGCACATCACTCTGGTCGCGGTAGGTGGGGACCTTGCGATCAAGAGCAGCGATCCGATTCTGCACACGGTCCATATGGTCGGTGCGGCTGATTACAACCTTCCATTTCCGATGACGGATGTAACGCTCACGCGGACAATGCACAAAGGCGGCACAGTTGATCTGAAATGCAATGCCGGACACATCTGGATGAACGGGGTCGTCATGGTTGTGCCGGATCCCTATTACGCGGTTACCGACGATCGAGGTGAATTCAAGATCACCGGTGTGCCGCCGGGCGATTACGAAATCGTAGCCTGGCACGAAGGCTGGAAAGTTGCGCGGGAAGAGCCCGTGCTGGATGTCGGCACCCAAACCAAGACGAAACGTTACTACTTTACTGACCCGGTTACATGGCAGAAGAAAGTAAGCGTGCCGGCGAACGGACACGCCTCAGTTGATTTTCAGATCTCCGAGCACTAAACCACATCCGCGATAAGCCAGGCCTGCGCGAAATGCGAACTCTGCCGTAAATCAAGCTGCGCGAATCGGTTGCCGCACCATGCCCGCTTCGGTATTATGGAAGTCCCTGGCCCTCTAAGACGTAGATCACTGCGCCGGCGAGCGACGCAGAGCGAAGATTCCTTCGCGCGCGAACGGGATTCGTGACGCGGTACCCAAATGTAAATCGGCGCGAGTCCCCGTCCACTTTAGAAGTTCTTGTGTCGAGATGGCTGAAAACGATCACAAATCGCTAGTTCGCGTCAGCCTAAGGCTGGTGACGCCGCTGATCGCCAGCGTCGCGGCAATCTCCCTGATATTCGCCGCGTATCAGGTTCGCACGCAGGATCGTTCGCTGCGTCGCGATCTCGAGCGCCGCGTCGAGGCGCTCGGCGATAGCATGGACGAAACGGTCGAGGGCGAGGTCGCCACTCACGCGAATGCCAGCCTTCGCCGCTCGATTGAGCGGGTGGTCCACCGGGACCATCTTGACGGAATCGCCGTTTTTGACACGACCGGAAACTTGCTCGCCGCGGGGTCGGGGCTGGACGCGTCGTTGCGCGAGCGGATGCGCGACGCCGCGACGCAGTGCACCAAGCCCACAGGCTGCCACCAATTCTTCGACTCCGGCGATGCCCTGTTTCATTCCTACGCGCTGCCGCTGCAAGCGAACGACGAGACAAACGGGACACTCGTCTTCCTGACGAATGCGAGCTACATCCAAACGGCGACCCATCGGATGTGGCGCGACACCCTGGTTCACGCCGCCCTTCAAACCCTGCTCATCGCGTTGCTGGCATTACTGCTGGTTCGTTGGGTCTTCAAAGACACGATCACTCAAATCGCGGGATGGATGCGGTCGCTCAGGCAGGGCAAAGCTTCCGCGCAGGCTCCTCCCGCGGGATCGAGCCTGCTCGAGCCCCTGACGCACGAGGCCGCCCAAATGGCGGAAAGCCTTGATGCGGCAATCGCTGCCGCTGGTACAGAGGCGCGGCTGCGCGAGGCGGGAGAATCCACGTGGACGGCCGAGCGGCTGCACGTCAGCGTGCGCAGCAAGCTGCAAGCGGCCTCGCTATTCGTGGTTTCGAATCGCGAACCTTATATGCACGTGTGGAAAGACAATTCGATTCAAGTAATTGTGCCCGCAAGCGGCGTGGTGACTGCCCTTGAGCCTGTCGTTCTCGCGTGCGACGGTACGTGGATCGCGCATGGATCGGGCAACGCCGACTTCGAGACGGTAGACAAATTCGACCGGCTGCGCGTTCCTCCGGAAAATCCGCGATACACCCTGCGCCGCGTCTGGCTTACGAAAGAAGAGGACGACGGCTACTATTCCGGCTTCGCGAACGAAGGCTTGTGGCCGCTCTGCCACATCGCGCACACCCGGCCACTCTTCCGCCCCGCAGATTGGGAGCAGTACCAGCGCGTGAACGAGAAGTTCGCGAAAGCTCTCTGCGAGGAAATGGCCGGCACGGAATCGCCCATCGTTCTCGTGCAGGACTATCACTTCGCGCTTTTGCCGCGCCTCATCAAGGAACAGCGGCCCGACGCGCGCGTTGCCATCTTCTGGCACATTCCCTGGCCCAACTCGGAGGCGTTTCGAATTTGCCCCTGGCAGCGTGAACTCCTCGAGGGCCTGCTGGCCGCCGATTTGATCGGCTTTCACATTCAGGCGCACTGCAACAACTTTCTCGAGACGGTGGATCGCGCCCTCGAATCAATGACCGATCGGGAGAGGTTTGTTGTTAAGCGCCAAGGTCACACGACGCTCGTCCGGCCGTTCCCCATCAGCGTAGCATTTACTGAGGCGAAGCCTGAGTCGCCCTCGCGGCGCGAGCGCGCTGAACAGCGATGGAAAGTGATGGACGAACTCGGTATCAACTCACGCTTTATCGGAATCGGCGTCGACCGCGTGGACTATACCAAAGGCATCCTCGAGCGCTTTTGGGCGATTGAGCGCTTCCTCGATGAAAATCCCAGTTACCGCGGCGAGTTCAGCTTCGTGCAAGTCGGCGCTCCAAGCCGCACCAACATTCGCCGCTACAGCGAGTTTCTCGAGGAAGTCCGCAGCGAAGCGCAAAGAATCAACAATAAATTCAAGTCCGAGAAATCCAAACCGATCATCCTGCTCGAGCGGCATCACAGTCATGAAGAGATCGAACGTTTCTATCGCGCGGCGGACGTTTGCCTCGTAACCTCGCTGCACGACGGAATGAATCTCGTCGCCAAAGAATACATTGCCGCGCGCGACGACGACCGTGGCGCGCTAATTTTGAGCGCGTTTACCGGCGCGGCTAGGGAGCTTTCGGACGCGCTGATCGTCAATCCGTACGACGTCGCGCAAGTCGCGTCAGCGATCCTCACGGCCCTGAAAATGAGCACCGAAGAGCAGGAAACCCGGATGGCCCACATGCGGCGCGTCGTGCGGGAGCACAACGTCTTTCGTTGGGCCGGCAATCTTCTTTCGGCGCTGGCGGAAATCCGGTTGGAAAAACCGGCGGAGCAAATTGGGGCATGAGCGGTTCAAATTCACGCCGTGGCAATATAGTCGAATTAAGCCGTAAAAAGGCCCTGGCGGGACCCTCCGCCCGGCGGGTGGTACCCATCAACGCGAGACGCAAGTTTGGAAGTCCGCGTCCGCTGTTTGCGGCATGGGACGAAATTGAGGCCGCGCTCTGCGAAGCCACCAGCCTCGTAGTGATGTCGGACTTCGACGGCACTCTCGCCGCAATTCGATCGCAACCTGAACAAGTGAGGCTGAGCGCGCACGTGCGCGCCGCGTTGGCTCAACTCGTCGCGAAAGACGTGCTGGTTGGAATCGTGAGCGGCCGCAGCCTTCCGGATGTGCGCAAGCGCGTCGGCCTCGACGGCGTATGCTACGTCGGGTGCCACGGTTATTCCTTCCAGACAACCAACGGCCGTCCGGTCACGCTGATGAACCGCGCGGAGGAAGCTCTGCTCCCGTCCATCAACCGGACACTCAGGCTGCGCCTGAAGGACTTGGGCGGGATACGCGTCGAGACGAAAGAAGCCGGAATCGCCATTCACTACCGCAACGCGACGCGTCGCGATGCAAAGCGCGCTCGGACGGTGATTCAAGAAACGGTTAAGAAAAACCGCCGCCTGCATTTGATCACCGGCAAAAAGGTTTGGGAAATTCTGCCGGGGCCGGGTGTGGACAAATGGACGGCCATCCGTCTCCTTCTGGCCCTTGAGGATCGAGCAAAGTCGTTGCTGGTTTACATCGGTGACGACGTCCCCGATGAATATGTATTTGCCCGCATGCGTGGCATCTCGGTTGCGGTCGGAAAACGCCGTCACACGGCCGCGAGGTTCTACGTCGAGACAACCGCGGATGTTCGCCGTTTCCTCGAAGAACTGACGAAAGCGAAAGTTTGACTAGGGCGTTAGCTTCCCAGTGATCAGGTAGTCCTGCGGCGGCACACCGAAAGCGTCTGCAACCCGGTTGAAAAATGCAAAGAGCGCCGTGACATAGACGGCTTCGGCAATCTGCTCGTCTCTCCAACCCGCATCTCTGAGCTTCTGGACATCCGCAGTAGTCGTTCGATAAGCAGCGCGCGTCACAAGTTCGACGTAATCCATCAATGCGCGCTCCGCCCGCGTTAGCCCCGCTTCACCGAGCTTGCCCTCCAGAATCGCTGCAACGCATTTGTCGGAGGCTCCCTGAACACGCAGGAAGTGTGCGTGGCTGTCCAGTCAATACGGGCATTTATTCAGGAAGGAGACGTAGCTGGCGATCATCTCCTTGTGCCGCCGAATGAGATGCCCTTCCGAGAAGTGAACAGTGTTCGAAAATTGGACGACTTGTCGTAGAAAGTCAGGCCGCGCGCCGAAGCATTTGATGATACCGGGCACTTGATGCCGGCCTGAAGATCCGCGCCAGAAATCGTAAGCCGCGGCGACATCGCCCTTCGCTTCGGCGTCCTCGATAATCATGAGTTTTGGCGTAGGATACTTCGGCTGAGCAGAGTCCTTGGAACGTATGTTTGGCGCTTTGCGGCGCTTCTTGGTCGCCATAATGTTCGAGACGCGCTACCAGCGCGTGTTCTTCTCCAAATATACGGGCACCCCGCTATTTCGAAGCGGCTTGCGGCTCGATGTGCTCGATCACAATAGCTTTGGATCCGCCGCGCTCGTACACTTTGCCGGTCACGTTGACTTTTTGGGCCGCGAATGGCAGCAATTTGGAATTCTGTCCGGTTGCCGGCATCGAATCGGCGATCGGCCAATAGATGGTGCCATCGTCCGCGAGAATGACGAGCATCGATCCAGCATTCGCGCAATTTGTCGCGCATTCCTTGCTGATCGGCTTTCCGAGATTCTTCGTGAAGGTGCATGCAGAATCGATGACGTAGCCTTTTACGGTGACCGTCTTTTCCGCGGCTGGGCTGAGAGCCGCGAAGAGCGCGATCGACAGGACCACTGCGCCAAACATGATTTTCAATCGCATCGAATGATTCTCCCTGTTTGAGTCAGACGTGTTTCTGTGACTTCGGTCGAAAGCAAAACCGCCAGATTTCCCTGGCTCCAAATGCGGACTCCCGGACTTGGGCGTGTTTCCGGGAGTCCTAACTCGAATCGTTTAACAGCTATGCTAGGGTTATTGATTGGCGGCAATTTAGTCGCGAATATCCTGCGGCGCAATAATGCAAAAATACTATCAACGCGAGAGCGGCTCCATTCCTTGCGATTCAATGCACCGGTAGGCGCGTCCAGCCGCGATGCTTTTGAAGTCTTCCACTCGCCCGCTGGGCCATTGAATTACGATTCGATCCACTGAATCGCGCTTTCCTACGCCGAAGGTCACCGGCAATTCCGATTGCGACAGGTAGCTCGAGCCGCCCTTCACGACGCGCGATTGGCCGGTGCCGTTATATTCGACACGTACGCTCGCGCCGATAGCATCGCGGTTCGATTTCGTTCCGGTGAGATGCAAGCGAATGCTGCGATTGCCGCCGAGTTGTTCGTTGCGGAACAAATAGGCCGGGCCGTTGTTCGTCGTCAACAGCAGATCGAGATTGCCGTCGCGGTCAAAATCTCCGTACGCCAAACCTCGTCCGACTTTCGGCTGCTCGAATCCGCCGCCTGCCTCCGCCGCCACGTCGTGAAATGCACCCTTTCCATCGTTCAGGAAAAGATGCGGCGGTTGCGCGTAGCCGACGTTGCCGCGAATATTGCGCACCGTTTCGTCAATGTGTCCATTTGCGACGATGAGATCGACAAATCCATCGAGATCCATATCGGCGAAGGCGCAGCCAAAGCCAAGAGTGCTTTTTGACGGTAAGCCAATGCCGGCGCGGGTGGCAATGTCGTCGAATGTGCCTTTTCCGCTCGCGTGGTATAGGCCCATCATTTCGTTGTCGAAATTTGTGATGGCGATTCCGGGCGCGCCGGAGTTATCGAAGTCCGCCACATCCACGCCCATTCCCGCGCGCGCCTTGCCCTCGCTGCTGAAGGCGATCCCGGCTTCGACGGCGACTTCTTTGAACGTGCCGTCGCGCTGATTCCTGTAGAGTTTGTTGGGCTGCGTGTCGTTCGCGACGATGATGTCCGGCCAACCGTCCCGATCGTAATCGAACATGGCGACGCCAAGAGACTTCGAGCTACTGTCGAAAATGCCACTCTTCGCGGTCACGTCTTCGAATGTGCCGTCGCCGCGATTGTGGAAGAGCCAGCAGGTCTCGCCGCGATACGCTTCCGGTGTGCAATACGATTTGTGCTTGCCGTCCAGGCTGCAAAAAACGTCGTGCTCCGGCGACCATTTCACGTAATTGCAGACAAAGAGATCGAGGAGACCGTCGCGATCGTAATCGAACCAGAGGGCGGAGGTGCTAAAACCTTCGCGACCGGCGAGTGCGCTTGCGCGCGTAACGTCCACGAATGCGCCTTTGCCCGTGTTCTTGAAGAGATGATTCTGGCCGACGCAAGTTAACAGGATGTCGGGGAATCCGTCGTTGTTGTAATCGCCGGCGGCGACTCCCAGCCCGTACATCTCAACGTCGAGGCCGGCGCTGCGCGTCACATCTGAAAATGTGCCGTCGCGATTGTTGCGATAAAGCTTCAGCGTGGTTCGCTCGCGTTTGTGGGCCGGCCAGTCCATGCCGTTCACGAGCAAGATGTCCTGCCAGCCATCGGCGTCGTAATCGAGAAATGCGCAACCTGAGCCCATGGTTTCCGGCAGCATCTTGCCGCCAAAGGCGCCGCTATTGTGATGAAACTCGATGCCGGCGCGCGCGGTCGCATCCGTGAGATGAAAACCAAGATTCGGCGCAGGGGCGGCAAATGCGCGCGATACAAACGGCCCAATACCGGCGGCCCGGATCGCGGAGGCCGACGCGGCGCCAGCCATGCCGAGCAGGAAAGACCGTCGCTTCACGGAACGCTTACCAAGCCGTGCCGAATTGCGTAGACAACAAGCTCAGCCGTCTTATGGATACCGAGAGTGTCCATAATATTCGCGCGATGAACGGCCACCGTATTGACGCTGAGCTCGAGCTGGCTGGCGATTTCCTTGTTTGATTTTCCGCTGACGATGAGTTGAAGGACTTCCAATTCCCGCGGAGTCAGGCTTGCGCCGCGCTCGCCCTTCAACCCGGGCTCGCGCGTCAATTGCGATGCGAGCACCTTTTCGCCCGCCGCGACGCGCCGGATGGCGTCAACCAGCTCGAGGTCGATCGCATTCTTGAGGATGTAGCCGCGAGCGCCAGCCGCCATCGCTTGCCGCACAAGCGTATCTTCCGAGTGCATGCTGAGCATCAATATCGCCGTTTCAGGAGCGCTTTCGAGAATCTTCTGTGTCGCCACCAATCCGCTCACTCCCGGCAGCGCACAATCCATCACGATCACGCGCGGCCGAAGCCGAAGGGCAAGTGGAATCGATTCTTCGCCGTTTCCCGCCTCGCCGACTACTTCGAGATCGGGCTCGTCCTCGATGATCAGCCGGAATCCGCGCCGGACGAGACTATGATCGTCCACCAGCATTACGGAGATTTTTTTAGGCATTCGTTTCCGCCCTTCCTTGAGGAACAGTCAACCGAACGAGCGTGCCGCCCGTTTGCGGCGTGATGAATTCGATGCTCCCGCCGAGCAATTCGGCACGCTCGCGCATCGCTACCATGCCGATCCCCCGGCTCACGGATTGAGAATTGAATCCTTTGCCGTGATCTTCCACTTCGAGCGTGAGCGAATCGGGCTGGAACTTCAGACGCACCCACGCCTCGCGCGCTTCGGAATGCCGCGCGACATTGTTCAGCGCCTCCTGCAGAATGCGGTAAATGTGAATTCCCGCGCTCCCATCCACCGCGAATGGCTGCCCCGATTTTTCGTAGCCTATGACGAGACCGGTCTGCTTTTCTATACTCGGAATGTACCAGCTTACCGTGCTCTCAAGGCCCGATTCTTCGAGCATGACGGGATGGAGCGCCTGCGAGAGCATGCGCACGTTTTCAAGCGTGGATTGCGCGATTTCCGAGACTTCACGCAGCTCGGTGCGCAGGGGCGAGTCGGGCGGCGAATGCCGCTCGGCCCGAGCCAGCATGGCGCCGACCGCCGTAAGAATCTGGCCGAATTCGTCGTGCAGCTCGCGTGAGATGTGGCGCAACGTCGATTCCTGCGTCGCGATCAATTTTTGTGCCAGATCGCTGCGCTGTTCTGAAAGCGATGCGAGTTCGGCAAACAATCGCCGGTTGGAGCGGATCATGTAAAGACCCGTGAGTGAAATCGCGATGAGCGTGGCGGTCAAAAATAAGTAGCCCTGGCGCTGAACGTGTTTGTAAATCTCCGCAACGCGCTCGGCGGCCTGTTCCTCGCTTTCGTTGTTTTCCACAAGCAGCCGCGCGACCGCCGTGCTTAGGGCTTCCTGCCGCGCCTGAAGCGAAAGCCGAATCTGCGCGCGGGCCTCGTCGGCCTTGCCGTCTTTGGCGAGGGCAAAGGTCCTATTCACCGCGTCCCAGAATTGCTGAACGGAACTTCCGAGGTATTGCCGCTGGTCCGAGGAGCGTGGCGCCACTGCCGTTTTCTCTTCCAGTGTTAAGGCGTCGTCGAGATCCGTGTGAATGCGATCGAATTGCGCCGACCACGCCGTTAATGGATACGGTTCGTCGTTGTCGAGCATGTCGCGCATGGCGAGCGCGAGCGAATTCAAATCGTTCTGGATGCGAAGCAATTCGAGCGAATCTTTGCGGTTGCGGTCGGCGATGTCATGTTGCAATTCGCGCAGGCCCGCGATTTGGCGCTCGACGTAGATCGAATACGTCACTACCACGACAAGCGTGATGATCAGGCCGAGGAAGAGAACTGGCGTCGGAGAAGGACCCGGAGAGCGCTGCACCGTCCGAGAATATAACGCGGGCGCGCCAAATTCCAATCTGGTGAGTTCGTAGCTCACGCCTGCCCTGAGTTTCGAAGGGTCCCCGGCGCGGCGCAGTCGCGACGAGACGTGAGGCACTTATGTAACCGCGTTCTCCGAATCCCGCGATCGACTCAACGCAGATAGCGATGCCTAGCGTGGCCTGTGGCCGTCCTTTATTTCGAGGTCAATCATCCATGCGGCCGTTCGTCGAAAACGTTCGACCTCGAAAGGGTCGTCCGAATCAGTCATGAGTGCAGCTTTCACGCGGACAGCCCTGCCGTAGGCTAAGCGCAGCACGGAAAAACCACCGCCCAATGTGAGAACCACGAATGCGAGGCCAATCAAAAGCTGATCGTCGACAGATAGCATATATACGATTGCAGCCATCAGCGCGAGAACAACAATGCGAATGAGCCAGATCAATTGCTTGAAATATCTCGGCTGCTCCGCTGCAGGCCGGTAGGAGTACAACATGGAGCAAACCAAGCCGGCTATGAGACTGAGCGCCCATCCCAAGATCGCCGCGCGAAAGATCAGTTGCACCTAAAATATTCCTTCCGAGGCGAGACGCCCTCAACGAATCTCGCGGCGCGAGACGGCGCGACTCCGCGCCCAGATCATCTATCTAAGCTCGCTCCGCATCCGCTCGCCGCATTACCCGAATTGTTCGCGAGAATCGATGTTTCCGATTTGCTGATATGCTTGAAACGTATTTCACCTCAGCCGGGTTTCATCGGCAGAGGTTCTCGTAAAGATAGCACCACAACGGTGGACGGTGTGCACCGAAGACGCACTCTTCAGATTCAAACGCGCGCAAGTTGACAAATGATGCAAACTCCTTTTCCGGCGATTCGCTCATGCGCTGCGCGATCCGAGAATCTCATTTGCGGCCTTGCGGTATTGATCTTAGTTATTTGCATTGCGCCGCGGAAGTTGCAGTCGCAATCTTCTACTCCGCCAGGATCGGCCGTTGCCACCCGCATCCCTAACGGTTCAAATGCCGCCCCCCATACCGGGTCCGATGCTTACATTGGCAGCGAGCCCTGCGCGAAATGCCACGCATCCATATACGAATCCTACAGCCACACGGCGATGGCAAACGCGAGTGGCCCCGCTTCACAGGGCGTAATCGCAGAGGATTTCGAGCACAAGCCCTCCGGAGTTCATTATCGCGTTTCCGCCGAGAACGGCCGCGTCTGGCTCAGCTTCGAGCGTCCAGGCGATCCGATGCTTCAAGGGAAACGAGAGCTTCTTTATTTCATCGGCTCGGGAGGCCGCGGCAGAAGTTATCTATTTTCCGTGGATGGATTTCTCTTCGAGTCGCCCATCAATTGGTACGGCCAACGCCGCGTTTGGGATATGGCGCCCGCGTACCAGCAAGCCCGCGAAATGCCCATGAACCTACCGGCATTGCCCGGCTGTCTCTCCTGTCACACGAGCGGATTGCAGCCGCCGATTCCCGGCGCGCAGAATAAATATCCGTCGCCCGTTTTTGCGCACAGCGGGATTACGTGCGAGCGTTGCCATGGCGCCGGAAATCTCCACGCCACGAGTTCCGGTCCGATCGTCAATCCCGCGAAACTCTCTCCTGTGCGCCGCGATCAAATCTGCATGCAGTGCCATCTCGAAGGAAACGTCGCGATCGAGCAGCCCGGGCGCCACCTCTATGAATTCGAGCCAGGCAAAAACCTTACCGATTTCATTCGGTATTTTGTTCACACCGATGACGACAGCCGCGGAATGGGTGCGCTCAGCCAAGTGCAAGCTCTGGCGCAAAGTGTGTGCAAGAAGAAAACTGGCGATGCAATGTGGTGCATCTCCTGCCACGACCCGCACTCCACGCCCGCCGCGGCGCAAAAAGTCGAGTATTACCGCGCGAAGTGTGTCGCGTGCCACGGCGATGCATTCGCTGAAAAACACCACTCCAATCAGCGTGACTGCACGCAATGCCACATGGCGCGCGCCGCGAGTTCGGATGTCGCGCACACCCAAGTGACCGATCACCGCATCCTGCGCGTTCCTGAGATGCAGCTTGAGGATTTGGGAAAATCACGCGTGCGCGATCTGGTCCCGTTTCCGCCGGGCACGGCCGACGCGCGCGATCTCGCGCTCGCTTGGCAATCGATAGCCGCAAACGGAACTGACGCGGAACGAACAAAAGCAAGAGGTTTGCTGCAAGCAGCGGTCGAGCAGACACCGAACGACGCCGTTCTCCTGGCAGCACTCGGATACACCGAGCAGCAAAGCGGCGCGCCCAATCTCGCGCGCGAAAGCTACGAGCGTGCGCTGGCAATCGATCCGAGCACCCGCGACGCAGCCACGAATCTCGGCGTCATCAAAGCGAAGGCAGGTGATCTCACCTCCGCAGTCGCGCTCTGGAAACGCGCATTCGAGAATTCGCCCGGAACCAGCCAAATCGGCATGAACATCGCATTTGCTTATTGCGCAGCAGGCAAGCTCGATGAAGCCCGCGCTTACGTCCGGCGCGTCCTCGAATTCAATCCCGATCTCGGCGTGGCAAAAACGCTAGAGCAGCGTCTCGCCGCAAATCCGCCGAGCTGCAATCCACCTAAATAATCGACGGTCAGTGGCCGATGGCCCTGCCCAAGCGCCATCCGTTTGCCACCGCGAGCTAAGCTGCATCTGGATGTCGCATCGCTTCTCGTATTACTTCGAAAGTTCCGCGATATAGACCGATAGCGGTTCCATGTTGACGATTCCGAGTTTTCCCGCCTTTGGCGCCGAGTTCAAATCCGTAACCAGAGTCTTCGCGTTCGGCGCTGTGAGGCCGAGAGCCGACAAATCAAAATTCGCCGATCGCGCATTCAATGACATATTGATGACCACCAGCACAGCGTGGTCCTTATACCGCCGCAAGTACGAAATAATATCCGGATCATCCACATTGAGAGCCGTGTAGCTTCCCTCAAGCAGCGCCGGATTCGTATGCCGCAGCGCCAGCAGCGCCTTGTAGAAATTCAAAATTGAATTTCGATCCTTCAGCTCGTCGGCGACGTTATGCGTCGTGTAGCTCGGCGGCACCGGCAGCCACGGCGTACCCTTCGTGAATCCCGCGTTCGCGTCGTGATTCCACTGCATCGGCGTGCGCTCGCCGTCGCGCCCCTTCTCAACGGGCCAGCCAAGCCTGCCGATGGGGTCCTTGACGTCTTCGCGGCGCTTTGGATCGTTATTCTCCATCCCAATTTCTTCGCCGTAATACATGATCGGCGTGCCGCGCAGAGTGAGATACAGCGCCGCCATCACCTTGGCGATTTGATCGTTGTGCACGCCGTCGCCCCAGCGATCGTAGGAGCGAATGATGTCGTGATTGCTGATCACGAATACCGGCCAGCCACCTGCCGAATCCACGGCCGCAATCTGCTTGCGGAATTGCGGCGGCGAAAGCGTCTTCACCTGCGTGAACATAAAATCCATCGGCATCTGCAGCTCGTTGCTGTGCTCGCCGTAATATTCCTTGAGCTCGTCAATGTTGCTCGTCCAGGTCTCGCCGATCAAAACGGAATCATATTCATCCGCGACTTTTCGCAAGCCGCGAAGCGCGTCGTGAACTTCAGGCAGCTTGTGGTTGTACGTGTCCTCCATGTTCGGATCGCCGAATTTGTTCTTACCCGGCAAGATCGGGTTGTCCTTCAAATTCGGATCTTCAAATAGAGTGTCCACGGCATCCAGCCGGAATCCCGCCACGCCGCGCTTGTACCACCAGCGCGTGACGTCGAACATCGCGTCTTTCACCGCCGGATTCCGCCAATTCAAGTCCGGCTGCCCGGCATAAAAATAATGGTAGTAATACTGCCCGGTCGCGGAATCAAACGTCCACGCAGATCCGCCAAAGGTGGACAGCCAATTATTCGGCGGCACGCCCGGCGCCTTCCCATCTCGCCAGATGTACCAATCACGATGCGCCGACGTGCGCGAAGACCTGGAATCAATAAACCACGGGTGCGCGTCCGACGTGTGGTTCACCACGAAATCGAGAATGATCCGTATCCCGCGTTTCTTCCCCTCGGCGACGAGCCGGTCAAAATCCGCCAGCGTTCCGTATGTTGGATCAATGTTCTCGTAGTCGGAGACGTCGTAGCCGAAATCCACTTGTGGCGATGGAAAGCACGGCGAAATCCAAATCGCGTCAACGCCGAGCGCTCTCAAATAGTCCAATTTCGAAGCGATGCCATTGAGGTCGCCGATGCCGTCATTGTTGCTATCGGCATAGCTGCGCGGATAAATCTCGTAGAACACCGCATGCTGCCACCATTGATGGCCCTCGTCATCAATGGCTTTCTGCGCCCACGCTTCCGGAACGATGATAGACAGACAGATAAGGAGTCCGGTGATCAACGTGATGAGTTTGAGCATGAGCGATGCCTCCGTGGCGACGCGAAGGATAACCCGCGCGTGCCTCTAATCTCTAGTGCTTTTCGCGCTTGGCACTATCGCGTTTCTCGATGAAATGAAAAATAATCTTCGCATGCGGGTAAGATTGCGAGCCGTTTGACGGCAACGCGACTTTTACCGACGCGCTCCCGTCAGCCGCTTTCTCAAGCTCGCCGCCTTCCACCGACGCTACCTCGCTCGGATTCCATATTCCGAGATGGTATTGGGAGCCCGCCGCGCCCGAAACTTCGAGATCGAGACGCTCGCGTCCGGCCGCCCACGTTTCGGATAGAATTCGCAAGCCGCGGCTTGTGCTGCCGAGAGGCGGCAATTCGGCTGAGTAGCTCACTCCGAAATCATTGTGAAGATGAATTCGGAGCGTGTTCGGTCCGCCGTAAACCGAAAAACGAACTTCGACGTGCTGATCCACGTCGCTAGAGCGAACATGATAAGCCACCGTCCGTCCGTTTATTTCCACTCCGGCAACTTCCGCGCGCAAGCTCACCGCCGGGCTAAAAGTCACAATGCAATCGCCGTTCCCAGTCTTCTTCGTCTCGAGCGTGATGTCGTCCGCCGTCTTGCGATAGCTGAAATCAATCGCCGCCTGTCCTACGCGAACATTTCGTATCGCAAACGTCGTCCAATCCGCGGGAACATGCGGTGCAAAATCAAGCCGGTGATTCATCGCATCGGTCTGCAGGCCGAACAAGCCTCGCAGCAATGGGCTGATCACCATCGCGGCCGACCAAATCTGATGCGGTGAACTGGTCGAAAGCGGCTGGTAGTAATCTCCAGAGAGAACTTCCGTCACGTGCCCGAGCGACCCATCAAGAGCCAATAAAGCATTCGCGCGCAAATTCGAGTAAGCAGGGAATTCGCGATGATAGCGATACTCACCTACAGACGCCCATCCCGTAAAAAGCGGCCACACCGAACCGTAGTGATATCCGCCGCCGCTATATTTCTCCCAACGCGAAGAAATGATGCGCATGCCCCAGTCCGATTCTTGATCTTCCTCCGCGAGCGTCTGCAACATTTTCTCAGTCTTGTCCGCGTCCAATAGCTCGAACCACATCGGCACCGTCGCGAGAACGCTCGGCAAATCCACGCGCTTCCCATCGAGCCCCAGCGCGTACGCGTATAAGTTTTGATCGGCGGACCAGAACGCGCCATCCAGCAACGGCTTCTGCCGCTCAAAAGTTTGAGTGAGATCCTTGCTTTCGTCTGCCTTGCCAACAAGCTGCGCCAGATTCGCGAGTGCGTGGATTGCTTCGAGACCAAGCGCGCTCTGATAAAGTTCCGTTTTCACACCGAATAGCGGGCCGCCCTCCACCCAGCCGTGTCCAAAACCAACATTCTGCGCGAAGCCTTGTGCGTCGTACGTTGACCGCAGAAATTGATACGCCTTTTCGATTCTGTCCCATTTCTCTTTTGCGAAGGCGACATCGCCGCTCTGCACCACGTAATCATTCATCGCGATGATGTAGAGCGGAGTCGCGTCAGCCGAGGCCCACGGATAGGGATAATCCTTGAACCAGGAAACAAACGTCGCGCCCTGCGCGATCTCATGCGGAATTTTTCCGTCGTCGCGCTGATATTTGCTCAGAAATTCAAGCGCCGTGCGCGTCGTCGCGAAGTCGCCCTCGGAATTGAGCGCGAGCGAAGTCCAAAGTGAATCGCGCCCGAAATACCAGGCGAAGCCTGGCCGCTGGCTCCGGCCTGACGTTCGATAACCTGCTACCAAACCCGTACCGAGGAACGGACTCGTCACGATGCCTTGCACTACGCTCACGCGCGCCCAATCGTAGGCTTTCTGTAACTGAGCATCTGGCAATTCGAGGCTCACCGTATTCGCTAAATACTTCTCGTAATACTCCGCCGATTCGCCGAGCAAGTTGTTGCCGCCCGCCGCGAGACGCTTGTACCCGTCTTCGGCATCCTCAGTGCTTTGAACCGACGCTCCGATGACGATGACTCGCGTCTCTCTACCTTTTGAAATCGCGCCAAGCCGGAAGGAGTTTTCGTAAGACGCGGAATAGTTGTTTTCGTACTCTTGATGCGGATCAATCGCGGTCGGAGAGCCCACTAGCGCAGTGAATTTATGCGTTTCTTCCCCAAAATGAAACGCGTGAAGCGTGGGGTCCCATCGTAGAAACGTTCCGCCAAGGGCAGCAGGCCACTCTAATTGAAAATCGCGCTCGAACGCGGCTTCGATGTCGAGGGGCTGCTCGGTCTCGACATCGAGAAAAATAATCGCGCCGGGTTCGTGAACGGGAACGAAGAGCGTCTCGCGCACCGAAAACGTATCGCCGGCATAGACGATAGTGCTCGATTCCGGCCTGACGATAACGCGGCGCACGAGCGCCTCCGCCGGGAGTGATACGCCGTCAATCAGAAATCGCAGATGGAATTCACGAAGAATCTTCAGAGGATAAACCCACGCTTCAAGGCGTCCGCTCTCATTCCCGAATAGTCCGGCGCGAGTACCAACAGCGGAGAAGAACTCCCACGGCCGCGCGGGCCGAGTGAGTTCAAGTGGTGCAGCCTGATTCTGCGCGTCGGCCAACGAAAACTGAGAAAACAAGACGAGAACTATTGCCAAAAGAACGAAGCAAATCACCGAAAGCGAAAATCGATGATGAGATTTCGACGGATGAGCGTTAAAACGGCCGCACAGCGCGCGCGCTGAAAGCCTTTCGAAGGCTCGATGAACTTGCAAAGCCACGTTGACCTTACTGTAGAATGACGGCGCGGATTCTAGCACGGGCCAAACCCGGGAAGGTACCGCCCTTTTGTCGTCATCACGCCGCACGTTCCTTCAATCGCTCAGCCGTTCCGCTCTCGTATTGTCCTTCGAAAATATTTTGAGCCTCGCCAAGCCATCACGCTGGCGGGAATTTGGCGCTGGTCCGGCCAACGGCAGCGAAGACGCGCAGGCCGCGCCAACGCCCGGAAGCGATCTTGGCGTAAGTTTCGTCAATGTCGGTCGCGAATCGGGCCTGAATGCGAAGACAATGTATGGCGGCGAACACAAGAATAAATACTTGCTCGAAACCACGGGCTGCGGCGTCGCCTTCTACGATTACGACAATGATGGATGGCTCGACATTTTTCTTGTGAATGGCTGGCGCCTCGAAGGATTTCCTGCCGGCCAGGAACCGACTTCGCATCTTTTTAAGAATAATCGCGACAGCACTTTCACCGATGTCACTGCGAAAGCTGGACTAACTCATTCTGGCTGGGGCCAAGGCTGCTGTGTCGGCGATTACGATAACGACGGCAACGAAGACCTCTTCGTCACCTATTTCGGCAAGAATGTGTTGTATCGCAACAACGGCGACGGAACGTTCAAGGACGTCACAGACAAGGCCGGCGTTGCCGGCAACGGCAAGCGCTGGAACACCGGCTGCGCATTCGTGGACTACGATCGCGACGGCCATCTCGATCTCTTCGTCGCCAATTACATTGATCTCGATCTCGCCACCGCGCCGGTCCCTGAGTCAGGGCCATGTCTCTACAAAGGCGTGATGGTGGCGTGCGGCCCGCCGGGATTGAACGGCGGAAAAAATATTCTATTTCACAATAACGGCGACGGCACATTTACCGACGTCTCGGACGCCTCAGGCATCCTGCAAGCCAATGGCACCTACGGACTCGGCGTCCTTACGGCAGATTTCGACAATGACGGATGGCCCGACATCTACGTCGCGAATGATTCCACGGCGAGCGCGCTTTACCGGAACAAGAAAAATGGCAAATTCGTAGATGTAGCTGTGGAGGCTGGATGCGCGTTGAGCCCGGACGGTAAGCCTCAGGCGGGCATGGGCGTTTCGGCAGCGGACTACGATCTCGATGGATACCTCGACATTGTGAAAACAAACTTCGCGGGAGACACGCCGTCGCTCTATCACAATCTAGGCGGCGGCAATTTCGAAGACACGACGTTTACAGCAGGGCTCGGGCTGTATACGCGGTTTCTGGGCTGGGGCTGCGGATTCTTCGATTTCGATAACGACGGCTGGCCCGATATCTTGATCTGCAACGGGCACGTATATCCCGAGGTCGAGCAACTGAAAACCGAAGCGGGCTACGCGCAACAGAAATTGCTCTATCGCAATTTGCGGAATGGGCGATTCGAAGATGTCTCGCAACGCGGAGGCCCCGGCATCACCGTTCCGTCGGCATCACGCGGCTGCGCGTTCGGCGATTTCGACAACGACGGCGATATCGATGTCGTCGTAAACACGGTCAACGATTTGCCGCAGCTTCTTCGCTGCGATTCACGCGTGGATCACAACTGGATCAAAGTGCGTACGATCGGCACCAAATCAAATCGCAGCGGCATCGGCGCACGAGTGCGTTGCATCACGCGGCTACCCGGCGAAACCAAGGATCACAGCCAAATTGACGAAGTCCGCAGCGGCGGCAGTTACATGTCGCAAAGCGATCTGCGCGTGCATTTCGGCCTCGGCAAAGCCGATAAAGTTGCCCTGCTCGAAATTCACTGGCCAAGCGGCGCAGTAGACACGCTCAAAGACATCGCGGCAAACCAGTTAATTTTCGTGAAGGAAGGCGAAGGCATCATCCGAACCATGAAGTTCGATCACCCAAAACCACCTCTGTCGTCGAAGTAGCAAATCAAGCAGCGGAATCCCTCCGCAGAACATCCTCGCAAGATAAAAAAAACTTCAGAGCCGGGAGGCCCCTGCCTCCCGGAATTGCGTCGGAAATGAGCCACCGTTCGACCTAAGGCTTCTTCATCGCCGCGCGCACTTCCTTGCCTGACCCCTCTTTCAACGTGTGGATCGCATCAACACCAAGCCCCTCAAATCGCTCGACCAACCCGCTCGGCCAACGAACTTGAACCCAATCAATCTTCGCCGCCGCCCCCAACCCAAAATGCACCCTCATATCATTATTCGAGATGTAGCTCGACCCGCTGCGAACCTCATCCACAAAATTGCGCGAGCCTGCCTTCATCGTGATCCGCGCGCCAATCCCATCGCGATTCGATTTCGTGCCCACCGTTCGAAACGCAACCCAATGATTCGCCGAGCGCGCCTGATTCACCAGCACACTTGGAGACGCATTCATATTGCTGATCACCGCCGACTGACGCCCGTCATTCCACAAATCGCCGACAGCCAATCCTCTCGACGACATCGCCGTCGTAATCGCCGGCCCCGCGGTTTCCGAAATATCGCTGAAAGTGCCATTGCCATTGTTGCGGTAAAGAATCCGCGGCTCTTTGAAGTTGCTCCCGAGATGCTGGCTATCCACCTCGGGATAAACGTGCCCATTCACCAGCAATAAATCGGGCCAGCCATCATTGTCGAAATCGAGAAACATCGTCCCCCAACCGAGATACTGGGTGTGCAGGCCAAGCCCCGCGGCAACCGTCACGTCATCAAACGTCCCGTCCCCATTGTTACGGTAAAGCGTCGAAGTATCGTCGGAAAAATTCGTTTTAAAAATGTCCAGCCGCCCGTCTCCATTGAAATCGCCGATCGTCGAGCCCATCCCAGCCTGCTCGCGTCCATCCTCGTTGAACGCGGCGCCCGACGTCACCGCGACATCCGTAAACGTCCCGTCGTGATTGTTGTGATAGAGAATGCTCGGCGTGCTATCGCATGCCACAAAAATATCCGGCCAGCCATCGTCGTCGTAATCAAACGTCGAAACGCTGAAAGCGTAATGCCCATTGGTCTTGTCGATATGCGCCTTCGACGTAACATCTTCAAAAGTCCCGTCGCCGCGATTGTGATACAGAATATTTTTATTCCACGGCAATCCGCGCGGCCCGCACATCACCGGCACGCCTTTCCAAACGCAGGAAGGACGGTCGCCCGGCGCCGGCGCGCTCGCCAAATCAAAATCCACGTAATTCGCCACCATGAGATCGAGATGTCCGTCGCGGTCGTAATCCACGAACGCGCAACCCGTCCCCCAATCTTTCCCGGTACCCGCGACGCCGGCCTTCTTGCTGACATCCGTGAACGTGCCGTCTCCGTTGTTGTGATAGAGAATATTCTTGCCGTAATAAGTTACGTAGAGATCCTCCCAACCATCGTTATCGTAATCGCCCACGCACACGCCCTGCCCCCATCCCGTCGCCGCCAGCCCGGCCTTCACCGTCACATCCGTAAAAGTGCCGTCGTGATTGTTGTGATAAAGATGATTCGTCGGCCCCTTGCCCGGAGGAAATCCTTCAAGCGTCGTCCCATTCACGATGAAAATGTCAGGCCACCCATCGTTGTCATAGTCAAAGATCGCAACTCCGGTCCCCGTCGTCTCGATGATGTATTTCTTGGTGTCCACGCCCCCAAAAACATTTTTCATCGTGAGCCCGGCTTTTTCGCCAACATCCACGAAGTTCGCAAGCTTTCCCGAGCTGCTTTGAGTCTGCGCGCCAAGGCCAAATGCAATAGGAAGCAATAAAAATACGGCGAGCCGAACTCGCGCTGTTAGTAGTCGCCGCGCAATTAGGGAGATTGAGCCGCAAATCATGAACGATATCGCATCCTAGGTTGGCCCTCCCGAACGGTCAAGCAATTCGGCCACTTCTAATCAACTACCATATTCGCACGACGCGGACGCGCCGTTTCGCCAAGATGATATTCTCTCCCAGACGGTGTAAGAACTATCGCAACATGTTCCTCTCGTTCATCCGTTTCCGGCTAGCAGCCAGAGTGACGATCGCATCCGCGATCCTGCCGCTACTCGCACTGTACCCATCCGCGAGCTTAATCGCGCATGCCCAGAACAACTCCGCACAGAAAAGCCAAACCGCCGCCGAAGCCAGCACCGAATTCGGCGCAGGCATGGCCGCGATCCAACGCGGCGACTTGGACTCGGCACGTACCAGCTTCGAAAAGGTGGTTCGCCTGGCCCCCACGAGTCCCGAAGGCTACAACTCCCTCGGCTGGGTACTCCTGCAGCTCGGTCAAGTTGACCCCGCCATCGCGCACTTCCGCACCGCCATCGGCATCAATCCCAATTTCGTCCAGGCCCACATCAATCTCGCAAACGCGCTCACAACAAAAGGCGATCTCGACGCTGCCGTCAAAGAGGCCCAAGCAGCCGTCGAGCTGGCTCCCGACGATTCCGAAACGCACCGCACCCTTGGCCGCGCTCTCAGCTTTCAAGGCAAAGTCGAAGACGCCGTGACCGAAATTCGCCGCGCCATCGAACTCGAACCGCAGCGCGTCGAACTCCACGATGAGTTAGGCTCGCTTCTCGTGCAGCGCGGCTCGATCGAAGAAGCGAATCGAGAATTCGCCGAGGCATTGCGCCTGAATCCGAATTCCGCCGACGCTCACTTCCATCTGGGCGTTCTGCGCTTCGAACAAAAGTCCATCCCCGAAGCGATCGCCGAATTGCAAACCGCAATCCGCCTCGCTCCAAACAGCAGCCTGCCGCATTACTATCTAGGTGAGGCTCTCGCGGCACAAGGTGACCACGATGCGTCCCTGAAGGAATTCGAGGCATCAGTAAAGCTGAATCCCAACTTCCCACCCGCACAAAAAGATCTCGCGCTAGCGCTCCAGCGCCGTGGCGATGCAGAAGAAGCTGCCGGCGCATTCCGCCAAGTCGCCAAACTCCAGCCCGATAGCCCCGACGCCCACAACGACCTCGGCTTGGCGCTGCTTCAGATCGGCCGCGCGGATGACGCGATCCCCGAATTCCAGGCCGCCATCCGCTTACGCCCCGGCGACACGAACTACGTTGAAAATCTGGGCGTAGCCTACTTGCAGAAAACCGAATTCGATTCCGCAATTGCCCAATTCCAATCGGCATTAAAGTCCTCTCCCGGCGATGTCACCTTGCACTACAACCTGGGCCTCGCACTGAAGCTCAAGGATCAACTGCCCGAGGCGATGGTCGAGTTCAGAAAAGCCGAAGAGCTCGATCCATCCCAGCCAGACGTGCATTACACGCTTGGCATCACGCTCTGGCAGCAAGGTGAATTTGATAAAGCCGTGGATGAACTTCATGCAGCACTGCGCGCTAAATCCGACTACGCGGAAGCCTATTACACTCTCGGAGCAGTTCTCAAACAACAAGGAAAGTTGCAGGAATCTGCCGCCGCCTTGCGCGAGGCAATTCGCTTGCAGCCGGATTTTGCCGGCGCACACACCACCCTCGCCGCCGTTCTGCGACAACTAGGCGACGCCGCCGGCGCTGTGGCAGAAAGCAAGGCAGGCGCGGAGATTTTCAAGCAGCGCACAAATCTGCAGTCCGCCACGTTTGCCACAAACTCCGGACGCCGCCTGCTTACCGCCGGCGACATTGACGGTGCCCTATCGCAGTTTCATTCCGCGATTGAGCTAGTGCCAAGCTACGCCCCCGCTCACTACCAACTCGGATTAGCACTCGATAGAAAAGGCGATCACGGCGCCGCAAAAAAGGAATTCCAACGAGCGGCCGAACTGGATCCCCGCCTCACGCCCCCTCATTAGGCCGCCAAACCCGCTAAAGAGCCGCTCCCTCCAACTTTTTTTCTATCGTTTCTCATAGATTTTTTCGATATGACTTTCTATTTTTTCATATTTTATCGCTCTAAGAACCGATGCGTTCGGTTTAGAATCAATGATTTACAGCGAATACAGATTTTGGTATCCAACGTGCAATGCTGTCGTTAGGTAGTCCTTTTGTACTAGGGGTTGTGCTTTCTCGGGGGTCCTAGGCTTGGAACGCGTACATGGCTTCTCTCGCACGGCTGCGGCTCTCGGGGAGTCGCTTCTTTGCATAGCCACCGATCAACCTTCCCTTTTACACGTCACCACAGATTACGATAGAGCTTCTCTCTCACTTAGGCGAGCAGACACATTTTGATCTCAAGCTCTCGACCAGACTTGCGGAGGCATGCAATGAAGCATGCAATGGCATTGCGGTTCGCGTTGGGCATCTCTCTAGTCTTGTGCGCGTTCAGTCTGTGGACGCCCTCGGCTTCGGCACAAGCCGTCTATGGCAGCGTCTTCGGCACGCTGACGGACCCTCAGGGCGCCGCCGTTGCTGGCGCCACTGTCATGGTCACGTCGACCACGAAGGACACGTCTGAAACCGCGACGACCAACGAGAGCGGCAACTACACGGTGACCCACTTAATCCCGGACACTTACAACCTGAAGGCCACGGCGACCGGTTTCAAATCCATTGACGTGCCCAATATCCCGGTGTCTGCCGACGTCAGCGTTCACGTCGATGGCGTGTTCGTGGTCGGCGCCGTCACGCAGACCGTTGAAGTGACTTCGGAAGCTCCGCAACTGAAGACGGATCGTGCCGACGTTGCAACCGAGTTCACCGAAAATCAGATCGAGAACCTGCCGGTCTTCAATCGCAACTTCACTTCGTTTGAGCTGCTCGCTCCAGGCGCGCAGAAACTCATTGGCTGGAGCCACGCTGCCACCGAAAATCCGCAAGCAGGCCAGCAGATTTTCGTGGACGGCCAGCACTTTAGCGGCACGGCATTCGAGCTTGACGGCACCGATAACCAGGACCCGGTTCTTGGAATTATCGTGATTAATCCCAACCTCGACGCCATTACGGAAGCCAAGATCACGCTACAGAATTATGACGCGGAATTTGGTAAGGCAATAGGCGGCGTGGTTACCGCCCAGACAAAATCTGGCGGCAATGATATACATGGCAGCGCCTTCTGGTTCCGTCGCACCGATTGGTCCGAAGCACGTGATCCATTTTCGCAATCAGCAGACAACGCCATTACCGGTTTGGCGCTTCCTGCAGCCCGATGGAATCAGTTCGGCGGTTCCGTCGGCGGTCCAATCATCAAGGATAAGTTCTTCTTCTTCGGAGACTATCAAGGCACGCGTCAGGCGACTGGTGTTACCAATATCTTGACCGTGCCCACGACTGAGATGGTCTCGACCTGCACCCAAGCGCCAAGTCCAACCGCGTTCTGCGATTTGAGCCAGTATCTCGGACAGGAATTTGGTGGAGGCCAGGCTTACGATCCGACCTCTAGCACTGCTCTTGACGGCAGCGGGCGCACGGCGTTCGCCAATAATCAAATCCCCACGAGTATGCTGTCGCCTCAGGCTGTCGCGATGTTGAAGAATTTTCCTGCGCCGACCAATAGCGCCATCTTCAACAATTACATCTTTTCTGGATCTGGCCCGTTTGGACAGAACGCCTTCGATGCCCGAATGGATTATCAGGTAACGCCGTCAATTCATGCCTTTGGACGATTCAGCTTTGACTGGTTCCATCTCACGGGTGCGCCGGCATACGGTCTGGACCTCGGCGGCACCGGTGACGGTATTGGCGGTTTGGCTGGCGGCTCGGGCATTCACAACTACAGCGTTGCCTCCGGCTTCGACAAGGTCATCAGCTCGACCTTGTTGACAGACTTCCGCTTCGGCTACTTCCAGTACAATCCGAACGCTTTCAAGCCCGACCAAAGTGCGACGCCTGATGCCTCCTCGGGCTACAACATTCCCGGAACCAACATCCCTGGAAATCCGTTTACGAACGGTCTGCCTGGCTTTTATTTTGACAGTCTGACCTCCAGCAGCAGCGCCGCGGGCTGCAACGAAGGAGCATCCGGAAACTGCTTTTCCTTCGGTGACGGCCTTGGCGTTACCCGTTGCAATTGCCCCCTTTATGAGCAGGAACGCCAGTATCAGTTCGTCAACAACTGGACGAAGATCGTTGGCAATCACCAATTCAAGTTCGGCGCCGACATTCGTTATGCAACGAATCTACGCGTCCCCAGCGACGAGAACCGTACCGGAGAATTCCATTTTACGCGCTTGGGCACGTCAGACGGTGGCAATGGTGGCCTTGACTTGGCCACATTCCTTCTCGGCGATGTGAGCAATTTTGACCGGTACGTCAGCACGAGTATCAGCGCCGCAGAACGGCAGAAGCGCTTCTTCTTCTACGCTCAGGATACCTTCCGTCTCACACCAAAATTGACACTGAACTACGGCTTGCGTTGGGAAGATTACAGCCCGGAGTCTGTGAACGCTAAGGGCAACGGCGGATTCGCCAATTTGCAGCAAGGCGTTATTCGAGTCGCAGGTTATGGTCCGTATGGACTCAACGGCAATGTTGACGCCACGTGGGATGCCTTTGCGCCTCGTCTCGGCATCGCGTACCAGTTGAGGCCTAAGACCGTCATCAGAATGGGCTACGGCCGCAGCTTTGACATGGGCGTCTTCGGCTCAAACTTCGGTCACGCTGTGACGCAGACATTGCCCGTGCTTGCTTCACAAACGGGCTACGACTACACCAGCGGCAATTATCCAACCACCGTCACACCGAACGTATATCCCGCGTTCACACTAGCTCAGGGGCCGCCGGCCGTTGTGTTCCCGACGATTCCATCGAATGGCGAACTACCTCTGGGCGGGCCTAGCGGAAACGTTGTCCCTAGAATTCGTCCCACGTATGTTCGTTTACCCACATTGGATGCTTGGAACGCCACCGTCCAGCACCAGTTGACGAATACTATGACGATTGAAGCCGCGTACGTCGGAAACAAGTCAACGCACGGATTCGTAGGCACTGGTTCGACTTACAACGTCAATCCGGTGTTCATCGGACCGGGAACTAGCTTTAATGACTCGTTCTCCCCGCTGACTCCTCCCAATCAACGGCGGCCGTTCCACGATGCATTCACGACTGTTTACAACGGGGTCCCGGTAACCTGTTGCGACATCGATTTGGGCAACTACTTTGGTAACGACGCCAGCAGCAAATTCAACGCTCTGGAAATCAAGCTGGACAAACGGTTTTCGCAGGGTCTCCAGCTGCTGTCTCATTACACTTTTGCTCATGCCGAGCAGTACGACAGCGGCAACGAATACGTGTTCGATACACACACGGCTTACGGACCGAATAGCCAGGTTCGCAACCACGTTTGGGTCACCAACCTGACTTACGCGTTCCCGTTCGGACGCGGCAAGAAATACGCTTCGAACATCAATAAGCTCGAGGACTACGCGATCGGCGGCTGGCAGATCACCGGCTCTACAAACTGGAGTGGAGGCTTGCCCTGGACCGCAGGTTACAACGAGTGCGGCGAGGATCAGGATAGTGGAGTCTGCCGTCCAAACTTGGCAGGTGGCTCGTTCCCGCTGGGTGCCCACAGATTGGCTAACGGAAACTACTCATGGTTTACGCCCGTTGCCGCTCTTGAGTTCCCGGCAAGTGATATTTCACCGACGATTGACACCTGCACGCTCGCGAGACCGGTTTCCGGCGCATTCTCGCGGCCGGCCTGTGGCACCATCGGCGATGTCGGCTATGACACATTCCGTGGACCGCATTATTTCGGTGCGGATGCTTCGTTGTTCAAGGACTTTCCCATTACCGAACGCGTGAAGGGCCAGTTCCGTGTGGATGCGTACAATGTGTTCAACCACAAGGTTCTGGGCTTTGACTCGAATGAAGGCAACACCTGCATAGACTGCGGAGGCTCGGCTGGCGAAATCACGAACATCGAGGCGGACACCATGATGCGCCAAATCGAGTTCGCGGTTCGGTTCACGTTCTAACGCAAATTTCGATCTCAAAACGGCGGGGAGCTCTCACGAGCTCCCCGTTTTTTGTTTGGCCCGCTTCGGGTAGACTCCTATCAGAATGTTCTCCATGCCATCGGTAAAATTTGTTCCCGGCCGTCTGTTTTTTATTGTTTTCGCGGTCTCGATTTTTATATTCGCCCACGCGCAAGAACCGGCGCCAGCCGCCCAGGGCGGCACGAGTGCAGCATCTCCCGAAGCGCAATTCGCCGAGGCGCGAAAGCTGATGCAGCAGGGCCAATACGATCAGGGACTCGCGCGTCTCGAGGAACTTGAGGCAAATCAACCCGGCCTGAAAGGTCTCTCCCACGAGCTCGGTGTCGGTTTCTACAAAAAGGGCGATTACCTCAAGGCCGTCGAATTCCTCAATAAAGCTCAGCAGGAAAATCCCAAAGACACCGAAGCGGTCCAATTAACCGGTCTCTCCTACTACCTCGCCGGCCGTCCTGCGGATGCCATCCCTCTTCTCGAGAGAGTGCAAGGCTGGTATCCCAGCGCCAATGTAGACGCGTCCTACGTCCTCGGAATCTGCTACATCCAAACGAAAGATTATCCCGGCGCGCGCAAGGCGTTTGCAAAAATGTACAGCGTGCCCGCCGATTCTGCCGCAAGTTATCTGTTCACTGCGCGAATGCTGTTGCGCCAGGATTTCGAGCCGCCCGCCGAAGAGTACGCGCGCGAAGCCGCGAAGATTGATCCAAAGTTGCCTCTCGTTCACTATTTGCTCGGCGAACTCTATCTTTTTCAGTCCAAGATTCCCGAGGCGATTGCAGAATTCCAGAAGGAACTTGAGATCAATCCCGGTTATGCGGGCGTCTATTACAAACTCGCGGACGCCGATTCGCGTATCGAGAAATATGAAGACGCGGAAAAGCTGCTGCAGCGTTCCATCTGGCTCGATCCGACGTCAACTGGTCCGTATATTTTGCTCGGCAAAGTTCTCGAGAAAAAAGGCGAGACGCAGCTAGCCGTGCGCGCTCTCCAACGTGCAATCTCGATGGATCCCAACAATGCCATGCCTCACCACTTGCTGGGCCAGGCATATCGCGACATGGGCCGTGCGGACGACGCCGACCGCGAGCTAAAGCTGGCGGAACAATTGCAGGAACGGCAGAGCGCGAAGCCTTAGCCCCAGGCCAATGACCGCGAAAAACCACGTCGTCGTCGGCCTGGGAGAAGTTCTCTGGGATCTCCTTCCCGGCGGAAAGCAGCTTGGCGGCGCTCCCACAAATTTCGCCTACATCACAAATCTGCTAGGCGATAGCGGCGTCGTCGCCAGCCGCGTCGGTGCCGACGATTTGGGCAGGGAAGCGCGCCAAGCGCTCGAGAAACTAGGCCTTCGTACTGCGAATTTGCAGCTTGATTCAGCTCATCCCACGGGAACTGTAAAAGTTCAACTGGATGCAGCCGGCCAGCCAAAATTTGAAATCTCCGAAAATGTAGCCTGGGACTTTCTCGCCTGGACGGCCGAATGGAACGCTCTCGCAAGCGAAGCAGATGCCGTATGTTTCGGTTCGCTAGCCCAGCGATCGCCTGTATCGCATAAAACGATTCGCGAATTCGTCAACGCTGCGCGCCCAAACGCCACGCGAATCTTCGACGTGAATCTTCGTCAGGCGTTCTTTTCCGCTGAAGTGCTGGTTGAATCGTTAAAGTGCGCGGACATCATGAAGCTCAACGATGACGAATTGCCCCGGGTAATGGCCCTTCTCGGGATAGCGCACCGCAACGAAGAATCATCCGCGGAAAGCCTCCTGAGGACATTCAGCTTGAAACTTGTCTGCGTCACGCGCGGCGCGAACGGAAGCTTGCTGGTAAATGACTCGGGCAGCCACCATCATGCCGGCTATCCGATCAAAGTAGCAGACACGATCGGCGCGGGCGACGCATTCACCGCCGCCCTCGTTCACCAATACCTTCGCGGCGCGTCACTATCCGCGATGAACGACGCCGCAAATCGCGTCGGCTCCTGGGTGGCAAGCCAGGTCGGTGGCACGCCCGTACCGAATGCCGCTCAATTGCGCGAAGTATTCGCCGATTAGACTCGCGAGGCGAATCTCGGACAACCGTCGCAGCCCGTCGTAGGGTCGGGTCTCAGACCCGCCCGGCCTTTCGATTGCAGATTCACAATGAGCGCCGCCTACTGAATCGCCGCTTTCGTCTGTCCCTGCTCTTTCGCGAGCCGCTCCACCCAATCCTGCGGCAGATCGTGCAACAAAACCAAAAAAACGCCGTTCGTCCACCCGAACCCGATCACATTCGCCTGATAGCCAGCGGTAACGTGCGTCTCGTCCGATCGAGTGACAGCGTTGTACTTCTCCCGAATCGTGCCATCCCGCCGGAAATTCTCCGCCACCGCGGAAATAAATTCATAAGACGCGCGGTTCGAGTCCTCGTCGAACCCATAGCGCCGCATCCCCTCGTCGGCGATCAACTGCATCGGCGCCCACGCATACGGATAATCCCATTGCGCGCCGGTTTCGAGCGGACTCATGGCGATGCCGCCCGGCCGTTCGATCAATTTCAAATTGTGCACCACCGCGCGCGCCTGTCCGGGCGTCGCCAGGCCTGCCCATAGCGGGTAAAACGTCGTGATGTAAACATACGTCGAACGCTCTTTCTTCTCGAAGTCGTAATCGAAGAACATCCCGCGCTCGGCATCCCAGAAATATTTCACCATCAGCGCTTTCCGCTCTTCGGCGCGTCGCTTCCACTTCGCGGCCTCATCCTTGCGCCCCAGAATCTCGCTCATCCGCGCAAGGTCGGTCTCAGTTTTGTAGAGCAAGCTATTCAAGCAAACAGGCACAAAATGTTGCGTGGCAGCGCTGTACGGCCCAAATCGGAAGGAAACATCGAACCCCGATTCCCGCATCGCCCGGTCGCCCTCGTAATAATCGCCGCTCAGACTGATCGTGTGCGCGGCTTCGCAGTCCGGCTTCGCCATCGTCGTTGCCGCCTCGCAAACCTGAACCGAATACTGCCGTCCGTAAATGGTTTGTGAAGATTTTTGTTCTCCGTCGTCCACCACATAACCGCGGTCGAGTTCCGGATGCAGCAGAAAGAACGTCGCGACTTTGCGATAGTAGCCGCTTTCGTCCTTCACGCTCTCTGGCGTCGGCCCCGCTCCGAAATCGTAATATCGCGAGAGCCCCGTCGAACCGGCCAGATGCGGCGCGCGCATCCACATGTCGTAATCCTTCGTCGCGTACTTGTAAGCATTTTCAAGCCAAGCGCGGTCCTCATGCCCCGCAGCCGTATCAGCATCGTAAACAGCCATAATCATCGACGAAAGAAACGGCGGCTGCGCTCGGCTCAAATAATAAGTTCGGTTCGCGTTCAAAAACGTCCCGTAATGCTCGATCTCAAAAAAAAAGTTCTCCACCATGCCGCGTGCCAGCTCGATCCTGTTGTCGCGCACCAATCCTCGAATGATGAAATAGCTGTCCCAGCCGTACATTTCGTTGAATCGCCCGCCCGGCACGACGTAAGGATGCTCGAGATACAGCAAGCCCTGCGGAGAAATCTTGGTCGAGTCAATTTCGCCCGGTCCGTGTATTACCTGAGAAAGGCGCAGCACTTGGATGTTGCAACGTTTCTGCAGCTCTTTCACCGCGTCGCTCTCAGGATAATCTGCCGGAAGATACAAGGCCGACTCCCCCGAGTGCAGCTTTGGATCGACAACCGTATCGCAATTGGAAAGCGATCGCGTCAGCGTGTCCCATCCCGATGCGATGTAACTGCGAATCGGAGCGAGCCCGGAATCGGCAGCATCGCCCGGCGAAGCGACCGCAGCACGTTCAAACCACAAACACGGGGCCACGACGCACAGGAGAACCGCGAGCACGCTTATCGAAAGCGCGCGCTTGCGCTGAGTTAGACCGGTGGATACTCCAAATTGTGTTGGCATATGGCCCAGAGAATAATCGTTCTCAATGTCCAGGGCAAGCCGAGCGAGCATCCAGAGAGCGGGCAGATTGTGCGCGCCCAGGATTATTTCGCGGGCATCAATTGCTTCAACTGCTCGAGATTCTCGCGCGCCAGCGCGTGATTCGGATTGATTTCGACCGCCCGCTCCAAATGAGTCTTTGCTTCCGCGTATTGCCCAGTTTCCGCCAGTGCGCCGCCAAGATTCGCCTCAGCATCAGCGTCATCCGGATGCAGCCGAACGGCGGCGCGAAATTGCTCGATCGCGCCGTGGAAATCATTCGTCCCGATCAACGCGGTCCCGAGATTGTAATGCGCATCAAAATAATCCGGCCGAATCTTCAACGCAAGATTAAAGTGCGCGATAGCTTCGCCGCTATTCCCGGTAGCGAGTAAAGCCCCGCCAAGAGAATTGTTCGCAGTCGCGTCATTCGGATGAAGTTCCACCGCCCGCGAATATTCCGCAATCGCTTCATCGAGTTGTCCCCGCGCCTGCAGCATCGCCGCGAGATTGTAATGCGCCTCGAAATCCGCGGGATTCTTGGCCACTCGGTGCCGTGCAAACGCTTCGAGCAAAGTCTTGCGCGGATCTGGATCGTTCTCCGCCGCCTTCAGCGGGATCACCTGCAGCCACAAATGCGCCATTTCATCTCGCGCACGATTGCCGGCCATCACGCGCTGCGGCGGATGATTCGGATTCGCGATATTGTCCTCGGAATTGTCGTAAGTGTATTTCATCGCCACCGTCGTGCCCTTCGGAAGCCTCACGGGTGCGGTATAGCGAAACACCGCCTGCCAATTTAGATCCCACTGCGGAATATGAATCAGCGTCTTCGTGCTGCCATCAGGCAGCGTCGCGTACCCGAGCAAATCTTTCCCCAGATAATGCGCGTGCGGATAAATCGCCAATAAATCCACGTCAACAGGCAACGTAAAATCGTCGGTAACGACAAAATCCTTCGCGCCCGCCGGAATGTCCAGCGCCCGATCGTTCTCCAGCTGCAGCAGCATCGGAAAAATCGACGCCGGTACATCCGTGAAGTAGAGCCCAATCGTCGGTTGCACCTTTTCCGCTTTGCCCGAAGGCTGCATATGCGTGTTCAACACGAGATCGGTATCCTTGTCGAGCCGCAACGCCATTCCGTCCGGCTCGACGTAGGGCACGGTCCCAGGCTTCCAAAATAGAAAATGACTGTCCGGATCGAACGACTCGGACTCAATCTCCAGCTCCATGCCGCCAAATCCCGCGCCCGGTTCTTTCTCCAAATGCCTCGCTGATTGCGTCCGATCCACCAGCACGTTCGCATGATGAATCAATTTCTTATCGCCCGCACGAATCTCCATCGCCTTAAGCCACCTCACCCGATCAACGGGGGCGCGAAAAATAAAATTCCAGTAGTTATCGTCGCCGCCCGCGGGCAGCAGATAGGGTTTCTCAGCCGTCAAGATCAAGTCGGGCTTTCCAAGCTGCCAGCCTTCGACGAAATTCGGCCGCGCGGGAAGATCCGCCGCGTCGCCTTCTTTCTCTCCATCGTCAATCCATTCCTGAAAAAGTGAAATTTGCCGGTCGCTGAGCCGAAGTTCGTCCGCAAATTTCAGCTCGCCATCCTCGGGAAGCCACGGCGGCATCAGCCGCTTGCGAGTGACGCTCGCATTTTGCCGGGCGTGGGATCTCGCGTCTTCGAACGTGAGCAGCGCGAACGGCGCAGCCTCGCCTGGGTGATGGCAGTTCGCGCAATCGCGAAAAATAATCGGCGCGATGTCTCGATCGAACGTGATTGGTCGTCCCGCATTGTCGGACGCGGGCGCTGAACGCGTATCCGAAGGAGGAGATGCATCAGAATGCGCAACCCCGCCGCTGCCGCTCGACACAGCCGTCACCAAACTCAATGCAACTAAGCAGAAGGGAAGAGTCCTCGACGAGCGAATCATTCGAGGTCCGAGATGTAGCAGCCAATTGCGTCGGTAACACGAACCGAGGGAAGCCTGCCGGCGAGCGCGGCTTGAATCGCGTCATCCAATTCGTGCGTTGTCGCAACGCTCCGCGCGCGCCCAAAATCGACATACCAATTATCAATGCGCCCGTGATACACCAGCCGCTCGCTCGCGTCAAAAACAGCGACTTCCGGCGTAATCTTCACCTGGCTCTCTCGCACCAGCGCATGCTCCGTGTCTCGCAGTGCCGAAATCATGTATCCATACTCCGCGTCGTGCTTCCGAATCATTACAGCCGTTTCCCCTTTGTCCGGATACACGAGCCAGAACGCAACTTTCCTTGAATTGTCAGCCCCCGCATCTGCCGCTCGCACATATTTATCAATAATTCGCTGAATCGCCGGCGCATAGCGATTGGAAATCGGGCAATCCGTCCGCACAAAAATCAGCACAACGACTTTTCCGGCACTCGCCTTGAGCGGATCCACAGCTTTTCCACTGAGATCGAGCGCTGCGCCCGAAGAAGAAACATGGCACGAAGAATAAAGAGGGAAGAGAAATGTCAGGCTCAAGACCAGCAAGCTCAGGACGAGTTTCAATCTTAAATGAGGATGAGCACGGCGCATGGCACAAACCCGATCTCGCACGGGCTAAATTGATTCTAAGAGCGTTCGCCGCCCATGTCCAACGCCACGAAGCGGCCGTGCCAGGCCGGTTCACGGCAATCCAACGAATCGCCAGCGTAGCCCGCGCTCGTTGCAGCCCGGATTAGCTCGCGAGCCGTCCCATCACCACCTTCGCAGACTTTTCCTCCTTGAAACCAACTACGACGCGCCCATTAACTTGTCCCTTCTTGAGCCGGCTGAACACGTCATTGATGGATTCAAGCGGTAATATCTCAATCGTCGCCTTTACTTGGCCCTCGCCAGCAAACGCAAGCGACTCTTCAAGGTCCAAACGCGTGCCAACGATGGAGCCCCGTATCGTGTAGCCGTTCAGAACGACATCGAAAATCGAAACAGGAAACTCCCCGGCCGGCAGGCCATTCAGCACGCAAGTCCCGCCGCGCCGCAGCATGCCGACCGCTTGCTTGAAGGCGATCGGCGACACGGCGGTTACCAGCACTCCATGCGCCCCGCCGATTTGTTTTTGGATTTCCTTCGTAGGGTCCTGTGTTTTCGCGTCAATTGTGATTTCAGCTCCGAGCTTCCGCGCCAGCGCCATTTTTTCTGGGCCCAGGTCCACCGCCGCAACGTGCAGTCCCATCGCCTTCGCGGACTGGATGGCCACGTGACCCAGGCCGCCGACTCCCGAGATCACAACCCACTCACCGGGTCGCGCCTCGGTCATTTTCAATCCTTTGTAGGTGGTGACGCCGGCGCAGAGGATGGGGGCCGCATCCACAAACGAAAGATTCTTGGGAATTCGTCCCAAATAATCTGCTTGTCCCAATGCATACTCCGCAAAAGTTCCGTTCACCGAATATCCCGAGTTTTGTTGCTCTGGGCAGAGCGTTTCCCATCCGGAAAGACAGTAGTCGCAATGCCCGCACGCGCTATGCAGCCATGCGATTCCAACGCGGTCGCCTTCCTTTAAGTGTGTGACCCCTGGTCCGAGAGCTGCGACGATTCCTGTTCCTTCGTGGCCCGGAATGAGCGGCAGCGTTGGCTTGATTGGCCAGTCGCCGTCAGCGGCATGCACATCGGTGTGACATACTCCAGTCGCAAAAACTTCTACCAGTGCCTGCCCCGGCCCGGGTGTTGGGATTGGAACTTCTCGCACGACCAACGGCTCTCCAAAGTTTTCAACAATTGCCGCTTTCATGGTTTTTTTGTTTGGCACGTTTCATCTCCATCTTGCCCGGAATGTCACCACCGTAGCCCCGGTCCGAGCAGATGTATGTGTCATTCAGCACAGTTGGGTGTGACGCGGGTCACACTGGCTGCTTGAAATCGAGTCGGCGCAGATTCAAACGCAACCACGCAACACCCGGCAATGGCATGGATCGATTCGGTCGTGGGAAAACTTTGTTGCGGACAGCTTTCGAGATGTCAACGAGCGATGAGCGCTCTCGATTCGCTTAGTGGATCTTCTTCTCGAGTGCGGGCAACGTCTCGACAAAAACGTGGCCGACAATCGCCAGGCTTCGCGGATCAACTTTGTCTAACGTGTCCTGCGGTGTATGCCAATAAGTATTCACAACGTCGAAATCAATAATGTCGCACGCCGCAACGCCGCGCTTGATGAATGAAAGGTGATCGTCGCCGCCAATCGAAAAGCTCTCGTTCACAAACACATTCCCGTACCCTAATCGGCCAGCGGTCGCCCAGATGAGATCATTGAGCCACGGAGTGGATTGGTCTTCTCGTTTAATCTTCAGATCGGATGGCCCAATCATATCGGCAAGAATCATCGCCTTCAGCCGCTTGAGATCTCCGGAAATTGCCATGCTCGCGGCCATCTCGCGGCTGCCAAACGTGCTATTCGTGTTCGTCCACTGAACGCTATTCTTGTCGGCCCACTCGCCTTGCGCTTCTTCGCCGTCAAAAAAAGCAATCCACACGTTTAGCGCGCTCTCCGTTTTGCGGCCGCAAAATAATCTTGCCATCTCGAGCATCATCCCGGTGCCCGAGCCTCCGTCGTCCGCGCCGACAAAATTCGGAATGCGCACAGTATCGTAGTGCGTCGCATAAAGAACGATGCCCTTACTCTTGCCGGGAATCTTGGCAATGATGTTTTTCATCGCAATGTCGTCAAGCGGCGTCGAACCGTGGAAATCATGCTCCTCGACTTGGCATCCAAAACTCTTGAGCTGGCCGACGATATACTCCTGCGCCGCGTGAATTCCATCAGACCCCGGCGGTCGCGGCCCAATTGCCACAAGACGCCGCACATGCTCAAAAGCTCGAGCCCCGTCAAATCCACCGGTAGCGCTCGCCGCCGGAGCAGCCCGCGAAGTTGTCTGCTGCGTCGGCGACGCATCCCGCACAGAAGCATGGCTCACGCCAGCCGGTTGGCTATTGCAACCCCACGCGCATAGCATCGCCGCTATAAAAACAATGAAGCGTTTATTCATTTGAAAGATCGATTGTTCGTAGGGGCGCTGCTTGCTGCGCCCTCTTCGCTGCGCTCACGATTTTCGCTTACGCCAACCGCACATACTCAAAATCAATCGGCTGATTATTAATCCCGCGCTCCGGCGGCGCAATCCACGCCGCCATCTTCCCGCGCTCGGTAACGCCCTTCATCAAGCTGTAAATGAACGCACGATCCCCATCCGTCGGCAGCCATTCGCTAATATGCGCATCGAATTCTTCCTGCGTAATCGGCGTGCCTGCAGGATCCGTCGGCACATTGGCCCAGCTCCCAATCGTCCTTCGGAATCGCGTACTCGGCAGGGTCATCCGGAAACTATGGCCTACCTTTTCGATGTGCTTGTTCCAGCGTTTCATCCCCATCTCGCAGTCCTTCACGTAAGACTCGCGCGTCACTTCGTTAATGGCGTTCCGCATCGGAATTTGTTCGGTCCGAACGCCGCCCGCCCCGTCAGGCAGCTCGAGGTTGAAAGTCTGCTCTGCGGCGCTGTGATCTTCGTAGCGCGCTTCGTCCGGCCGGCCCTTCAGCCCATTCGCGAAATAGGAAGCCGCATTCGATGACGAATCGCCGCCAAATAAATCGAGTGACGAACTGAACCAGAAATTCAGATATTTTTGAATGAGAGGCAATTCCACCGCGCCTGCTTTCCGAATCGCAATGGGATCGTCCGTATTTAGCTCCTGCATCACTTCAAGTGTCCGCTTGATCACCCGCGCAATTCCCGTGTCGCCCACAAACATATGGTGCGCTTCTTCCGTCAGCATGAATTTGCAAGTGCGCGAGAGCGGATCGAAACTCGATTCCGCCAGGGACTTCAGTTGAAATTTCCCGTCGCGATCCGTGAAGTACGTAAACATGAAAAAGCTGAGCCAATCGCGAATCGGCTCGTTAAACGTAGTCAAAATTCGCGGCTTGTCTGCATCGCCTGAATGCCGCTCAAGTAATTCCTCCGCTTCTTCGCGCCCGTCGCGCCCGAAATATGCGTGCAAAAGATAAACCATCGCCCAAAGGTGCCGCCCTTCCTCCACATTCACCTGAAATATATTTCGCAGATCGTAGAGCGAAGGCGCAGTATGCCCGAGCAAGCGCTGCTGCTCGACCGATGCCGGTTCCGTATCGCCCTGCGTAACGATCAAACGCCGAAGCGTCGACCGATGCTCTCCCGGAATTTGCTGCCAGACTTCCTTGCCGTAGTGGTCGCCGAATCCGATGCGGCGATTTGCGTCCGGCTCCGCCAAAAAAATTCCCCAGCGATATTCGGGCATGCGCACGTAGCCAAACGTCGCCCAGCCCTTTGAATCCACGGATGTCGCCGTTCGCAGGTACACTTCGTTAGCCTGAAAATCCGACGGCCCGAGCCCGTGCCACCAATTCATGAATTCCGGCTGCCAGTGTTCGAGCGCCCGTTGCAGCGTGCGATTCGAGCCCAGCTCAACATTGTTGGGTATGCGATCCTGATAATTCAGCGGCATTAGACTCTCTCCCAATCAAAATTCGATTTCGATCCCGTTCCAAACTTTTTGAGTGCCCCGTTTTCGCCCGTCGCGTTCGGCCGGATGAAAACCCAATTCTGCCAAGCCGAGAGCCGCCCGAAAACTTTCGTCTCAATCGTTTCTGCGCCCGGAAAGCGAAGGCTCGCTTCCATTCCAGTCAGCGCGTCCGGCGAAAGGCTCACGCGCTCCTCAATCGCAACCCGAATTTCGTCTTCCCAGTCCAAATCGTCCGGCGCGACGGTGATAAGCCCCTGTTCGAACGCCTCCGCGGGCGAAAGTGTCCTTCCCGAAAGCTCTTCAATAGCCGCAAGCTTTTCTTTATCGCCGCAAAATCGCGTTTCAAGCCGGCTCCGCCCATTCACCATCGGAAGCAATCCGAAATTGAGCTCGTCGAGCGCAATCTTCGGCGATTCTCCTTCCTCCTCCGCCAGCGCAAGCATGTAGCTGCGATCCGCGGCAAGCGCCAGCTCAAAGAGCACTCCGGCGAAGCAAGAATCGCGCTCGATAATTGCAAACAAGCTGCGCGAAGACACATCAAGCCGCGCAAACGTCCGCCGCAGCATCCCGATCGTCTCGCGAACTAGCCAATCGCCCTTGTGTTTCATCATCACGCTGTCCGACGCAAGCACCGCGTCAACACTGCCGGATGTTTTCAGCAGAACGAGCCCCAATTCCAATTCATTCGTGCGCAACATTAAAATCGCATCGTCCAATTCACGCCCCATCGCCAAGGGCCACCAGCGATCCCCGAGCGCGTGAATCGCTTCCACCGTCTGCGGCTGATCGCCTTCTGGCCCGCGAACCGTCAATGTCGCCGTGCGTGCCGCGCGATCGAACGCCACATCCATGAAATCGTAATGAAATCCAGCATCATCGATTTTTCGATTCAGCGCATTCAACTGAATGCCCTTCGAATCCGCCTTGCGCGGCGAGCCAGCCACCAGCGCTTCCGCGCGCGCTCGCGTCAACCCCGCAAATTTCGCCGGCACCGCAATCTCATCCACCAATCCCCAAGCCTTCGCGCGATCGGCCTTCACTCCATCAGGATTTGTGCAGAACAAATCCGCCAAATCGCGCCGCACTCCTCTCTTGTCCACCACGCGCGTAAGCCCGCCCGTCCCCGGCAAAACTCCAAGCAGCGGTACTTCAGGCAAACTCACCGCGCTCGACCGGTCATCCGTCATCGCAATTTCATCGCACGCCAGCGCCAGCTCGTAACCGCCTCCCGCCGTCGTCCCGTTCAACGCCGCCAGAAATCGCAGCCCGTCGTGCCGGCTCGAATCCTCCATCCCATCGCGGGTTTCATTCGTGAATTTGCAAAAATTCACTTTCCACGCGTGAGACGAAGTGCCCAGCATATAAATATTTGCGCCCGCGCAAAAAATCCGCGGCTTCGCACTCGTAAGCACCACACAAGCAACCTCCGGATGCTCGAATCGAATGCGCTGCAGCACATCATGAAGCTCGATGTCCACGCCAAGATCGTAAGAATTCAGTTTCAGCTTGTAGCCAGGCTTCAGCCCCGCATCTTCGTTAACGTCCATCGCCACAGTCGCCACGCGCCCATCAATGCTGACGCGCCAATGCCGTCGCGCATCAGCCGAAACGTCAAATGTCACCAGCCCAGCCTCTTTTACGTTCAACATGAATTGTGTGCTCTCCCTTTTCCCTACGAATTTCCCCGCGCCGATTCTTGTACCGCCGGCAACTCCACCGCTTTTAAAAGCGCGTCAAAACTCTCTCCCACGCTCCGCCCCGAAGTGTCCACCGCAACATCCGCTTCTCCATAAAGCGGCTCACGCACAGAAAGAATTCGCCGCAAATCCGCCATCGACTCGCGATTTTCTGCCATCGGTCGCATGTCGCCCTGCGCAATCACGCGCTGCATGTGATCTTCCGGCGTCGCCCGCAGCCACACCGTGAAGCACGCCGTCAGCAGCCGTTCAAACGTCGCGTGCTCCGACACCAGACTTCCTCCCGTCGCGAGCACGAATCGAGAATTCCGTTCCAGCACCCGCTCCAAGCACTCCTGTTCGAGGCGCCGGAATCCGCTCTGCCCGTACAAATCGAATATAACGCCCAACGTGACGCCGCATTCCTGTTCAATAATGCGATCAAGCTCGATAAACGGCACGTCGAGGCGCTTCGCCAGCTTCGCTCCGAGAGTCGACTTCCCAGCGCCTCGCAGCCCAATCAGCGCGATGCGCGAGCGCCGCGCGTCCGCGTCAGCGGCGCCAAGCTCACTCGAGAAATTCTTCAGCAGCATTTGATGCGCGCGCCGGATTTCGCCGGGCCCGAGTCGCCGCAGCAGCTCGGTGGTGTGCATCAACTCGACCGGCGGTTCCGGCCCTTCCATGATGAGAGTATCCAGCCGCAAATCGAGCGCCTGAGCGATCTGCCGCAGCAACAGAATCGAAATATTCCCCAGCCCGCCTTCCAGTTGCGCGAGGTAGCGCTCCGATACCCCCGAATCCTTGGCCAGAATTTTCCGCGTCATTCCCCGGCGCGCGCGAGCCTCCCGCACCCGCTCGCCCAGCATTCGCAGGTAAACGCGTTCCGGCACGGCCGGTGCGCTCGCGGCGGCGCGAACTCGGCTTCCGACGTTCGCTTTTGCCAGGGCTCTCATCCGATTTGCTGCGTTCCACGGCTGGCAGCTAACATGAAGTATTGCCCTTTCATCGGGCCACGGCATGCATTATACTGCCGCTGCGAACGCACCTCCAGCAAATTTCGCTAGCGTCCTAGATATTTGAAATCGTCAGGGCACGCCCTCACAGGCTGCGGAAAAGCACAGTCGCCGTCATTCCGAGGAGCGCAGCGACGAAGAATCCCTCTTTTTGCGGGCCTTTAAACCAAGAGGGATCCCTCGTCCGCCACGGCGGACTTGGATGACGGCGTTTATGCTTTTTTCGCGACTTGTTCAGCCGTGCCGAATGATTGCACGGGCCTCAGGGGTTTCAACCCCTGAGGCCGAAATCCTGCGAGGTACACAATGGCTGACTGGATTCTGACGTTCAAGGGCGCCGTGCTGGCCTCCGAATACGATTTCACCGCCTACATGAATTCCCACATGTACGTGTCGCGCTTCGATCAAGCCACGTGGTTCCTGCTGCGCACCATCGGCGTCACGCCCACGTCCATGAAGCAAAAAAATCTGCGCGTCGCCATCGTCCGCCAGAACTATCAATTCCTGAAAGAACTGCGCGGCGGGGAACTGGTCGAAATCAAGAGCGGCTTCCTCACCATCGGCGAAAAATATTTTCGCTTCCTCCACCAAATGTCCAGCGACGACCCAGGAAGAATGGCAGCCACATGCGATTGCGTAGCCGTCCAAGCCAGCCTCGAAACAGGCAAAAGCGTGCCGCTAACAAAAGCCCTGCGCAGCGCCGCCACCCGCCACCTAGTCACGCCGAACAGCCCCGCCGGCAAAGAATTTCGCTGACGCCATCGCCTCGTTCGCAGAGGCGATTCCCAACGCAAAGAATTCATACTCGAACCAGGCTTCTAACGAACCCAAACTTCCGCTTTCGTTCAGAAAATTGCACCGTGTGGCATTACAACGGAACTAACTAGTGTTACTTGCTTAGAATCAACGACTTTCGGCCACCTCAAAACCGCGAGGTGGTCCGCGTTTTGCACTACTATTGGTGTAGCACAGGCCGCCCCCGCCTCCACTCTATGAAAATCGTTCACATCATCCGTGACGAGTGTCCCATCTGCGGCAGCGACGACATTTATCGCTCGAAACGCAGGGGCATCGCAGAGCAGATTGCTTGTTGGCTCACTCTGGTTCGTCCCTTCCGCTGTAACGCCTGCTATAGCCGGATATACGCATTCAGGGCTCACGCTAAATTAATCCGCTTGAAACTGTAGCCGCGAAGGCGAACCTCGGGATCTCGCCGCGAGAATCATGCCGTCACGCGCTGAGATAGACCCAGGCTTGATCGCCTGATTTGAGCGTGACGGAAATTCGGCGGTATTCGGCGACTTCTTCGTAAATGTCTGCGGCGGCTAGCTCTTGCTCTGTGATTTCGAAGACGATGCCGGGGACGGCATCTTGCGAATTGGAAGTTGGTTCCACGTTGGCGTGATGCGATTCGCCGCTCGCGGCCATCAGTTTTGGATCGATGATTGGCACCATGCGGCGGGCGTAGCCGGGCAACGCGTCCGCGCGGCCGGTCAGCTCACGGCCGAAGTTGGCGATTTGGACGTTTTTGTTTTGCAGCGAGCCATAAGAGAAAAGTAGAACGGTTGATTTCCTCGACAAATCTTCTTTTTGGTTTTCGTTCACCACGCAATTTTATCATGGCCGCTCGATCGGCCACCCAGCACGGCGCGCCTTCTTCTCGGTGCGAACGGTCGCGCAAGACTGTCATTTGCGCTCTTTGCATCTCCGATTTCGGGAGTCCGGTGGACTCCAGCGGAGTCCCGATACCGGACCCGACTGCTCGGGACCGACGACGATCGGGCGAGGATCGGAGGAGGAATCTGCATTTCCTTCGGCAGGAAGAATGGTAGCCATTTGCGACTGCGTAGCCGTCCAAGCCAGCCCCGAAACAGGCAAAAGCGTCCCGCTAGCAAAAGCCCTGCGCAGCGCCGCCACCCGCCACCCGCCACCCAGTCACGCCAAACAGCCCCGCCGGCAAAGAACTTCGCTGAAAACTACAGCTCCTCCGTCTCTGTACACATTTTAAAAATCAATCGTTTTAGAATGTTACGTAATCCTGCCAGAATTATCTGTTTGTACGGCTTTTTGAACGAGAGCATTTGAGTTTTTGACCGCGGCTACCGGCGACGGTATAAACTGCTGTTGCAACATGCCGTAGTCTATAATTGTGGGTTATTCTTTTTGGGCTTTCGGGCGGCTTTTTTTCGAAGCCGGGCGAGCTCGCGGTATGGATGTCCATCCACTGATAGGCACCGCAGGCAAAAATGAGCAAAGAAGAAACTAGCGAACTGTTGCCGCAACCTGGTGATCGCGATGTAGAGGGAGCCGACCGCCCTAACTCAATCGGATGGGGAGACTACCCGCTCGACTCCGTATTCGTCCGGACTGAGCAAAGGACTGTCGGCGAGGTGGTACGACGAATTCGGGCCGATCGCTACGACCTTAGCCCTGACTTTCAAAGGGAGTTTCTGTGGCCTGTGGAAAAACAATCTCGACTCATAGAGTCGTGCCTGATGAGACTGCCGCTTCCCGTTTTCTACGTCGCCGAGGCCAAAGACGGACGGATTGTTGTTGTAGACGGACTGCAACGTTTGACGACCTTTAAACGTTTTTTGGGCAATGAGTTTAAGCTCCACTTCCCCAGCGCGGACGAGGACACGCAAAAGCCCAACCCACTGGAGGGCCATCGATTTGATGATCTGCAACTTAACCTCCGGGAGCGGATCGAGGACACTCAACTGACGCTTTACGTTCTCGATGCAAAAGCGCCTGAACTAGCCAAACTCGATATATTCGAAAGAGTAAATAGCGGCGAACCCCTAACGCGGCAACAAATGCGTAATTGTCTATATAACGGGTGTGCAACACGCTGGCTGCGGGATGCAGCGGATGGCGACCTCTTTCAAGAAGCGACGGGCGGATCGCTCGACAGGAAGAGGATGCGCGACCGAGAGGCGATCAATAGATTTTGCGCATTTGAGCTACTCGGTTGGCCCAATTACAAGGGAGACATGGACGCCTTCTTGGCTGACGCTCTAGAGGAAATGAACGCGTGCGGTACAGATCGGTTAGACACGATGAGAAGGAGATTCGAGAGGGCAATGACGAATAACCTCGTTTTGTTCGGCAAGCACGCCTTCCGAAAATCGCTTCGGGGCGCGGACAGCGCGCGATCCATCTTGAACATTGCGTTGTTTGAGGTATGCGCGGTTACACTCGGACGAGCACGTGAAGATCGAGTGCTCCGAAACGAAAACCGCGTAAAGTCCGCAATCATCAGATTGCTTTCGAATGAGGACTTTGTTCTCTCGGTGACCTATGGGACTAATGCTGCGAAGCGGGTTAAGACTCGTTTTGGAATGATGGAGGAGGCAGTGGGCGAGGCGCTAAATTGATCTCGCAGATCGAGCTCCGCAACTTCAAATGCTTCAAGTCTCTCAAACTGGCGTTGGGACGTTTAACGATGCTCACGGGCCTCAATGCGGCTGGCAAGTCCACGGCGATCCAGTCGATCCTGTTGCTCGCACAGACGCTGCGTGCAAAAGAACGGAGTTCCGAATTGTGGCTCAACGGCCCATTGCTTCAACTCGGATCGCCGGGGGACGTGATCAGGCAGTCGGGAGACGCCATTCAGATTGGGCTAGAGTCTGATGCCGCAAGATGCCTCTGGACCTTCGTTCCCGTCGAGCGCGAAGACGAACGGGTGCTTCAAGTTTCGCAGATAGAACTAGACGATAAGGAAACCCGTAGGTACGTGATCCAGGGACAGCTAAGACAATTGCTTCCCGATGACGCGTCGGAAGTTGCGGTACGAAAGGTTCTGGAAGAAATCCGCCAAACCATTTATGTTAGCTCTATCCGACAGATTCAGACTGAAGTATTCCCGGCCCCGGAAGATCCCGATCCGATTCACGCTGACGTTGGAGCGGTAGGTGAATTTGCCCCATGGTGGTTCCATCATTACGATGATACGGAAGTACCAGAGCAGCGACGCCTAGAGAGCAACGGCCCATCAACAACCTTACGCGGCCAGCTAAATGCATGGCTGCAGGATTTGTTCCCCGGGGCCGAAGCGAACACTCAGGCGGTCACTCGGTCTCGACTGATCAGGCTTGAGCTGCGGACGAGCAATACAGACGACTGGCGCCGCCCGTCCAATACTGGGTACGGCCTGAGTTACGCGTTTCCGATTTTGGTTGCTGGTCTGTGTGCAACGCCGGACCAACTCTTGATTGTAGATAGCCCCGAGGCACACTTGCATCCCCGCGCGCAATCTCGAATGGGTAGATTTCTGGCTCAAGTTGCAGCGTCTGGCTTGCAGGTTTTGATAGAGACTCATAGCGATCATGTGCTGAATAGTTTGAGACTAGCCGTACGCGACGGCGTACTTTCGGGGCTGGATTGCAGAGTGCATTTCTTCGATCCGAAACTAAAAGTGGACGAAACCGCTACTCCTGTTGAGTCCGTTTCAATAGATCCGAAGGGAAACCTCAGCAAGTGGCCCGGAGGGTTTTTTGATCAATCCGAATCGGATCTTGCAGACCTCGCTGGGTGGTCGTAGTCGTGGATATATTTCTGAACGATCTTTCTGTTTCTGGCCAGTACGCCGATCCCTCCGCCTTCAGAGGTGCGCTGGAACCCGTGCTCGAATTAAGGTCTAGGCGAGCAGATCTTCAAAGAACGCTCTACTGTTCTAGCACGTTCTCGACCCGCCGCGCGACTCCTGCCTACTCTGTGCGAGACGCGATCATTAAAACGAACGACCGCCTTTACATTGGGCTCGTGCTTCGTTGGATAGGCAAGGCAGGACCTTTCTGGGATAGCGATCGCTTTCCGCAGCCAAACGATTACTTCCAGTTTGATGGCACGGATGTTACGGATCAAGGCCTCGGAGAGGCGTCAAGAAGGATTCTTGGCGGGCTCGACGCAGCGGTATTTAGCCTCATTGACAATTCACGGCGCTTTGAGAGAACACCCCTTGTCGTCATCCATGGGCTCGAAGAGGATCCGTATGGAAGCGTCCACGTTGGTAATTATTGGAGACTGGACGATGTTGATCAGGCAATTCAGGCGAGTCCGACCAGTTGGAAACAATTGCTTGAGAAAGTCACAGAAAGATTTGACCTGTTGGTATTCTCGCCTAACCTACTCAGTTACATGGAAGGTCAGCCATTTCATGGCGGTGTGGCCGACATGTTGTTTGTGCTACTCAACGTTCTCCAAACCTTGGCGCAAGAGACTCAGGCCGATCAATCATTTACGCCCCAAGGTGTAGAACTTTGGCAGAGACATGCCGTAGGCGACAAAGCCTGGTTTACCGACGAGTCGCCTACTAACAAGATTCGTTTCAAATCAGGTATGACATTTAAAGACTCGGAAACCGGCGCGAAGATCTTCTGCCCCTGGCACGGTAAAGTGAAACTCAACCAATTTCGCATTCATTTCGAATGGCCTCGCCCAAGAGGCCAAAGGCTAATAAAGATTATGTACATAGGGCCGAAGATCACGCGACGCTGAAGTGAAATTTGGGCTGCGCTCCTACTAGCGGTTGACGTAAGAATTGGAGATTCCTCGAATTGCGGCAATACGCGCGCGCCGCGCGTCCGGCATGTCGGCTGTCGTCGCAAATGTAGGGCGCGTCATGCGCCGCGCCGCCGTTACTTTCCAGTCTGTTTTGCTTCGCGCCGCTTTTTCTTTCCTCAGATCCGCCTTCGTTAAATTGTCATTCCGACGACGATCCGACGAGGATCGGAGGAGGAATCTGCGTTTCGCTTCAAATCTGAAATCTCAAATCTCAAATTTCAAATTTCAAATCGCACTAGCTTCAAGCGGCTACGCACCGCAACGCGCCGCAAATAGCAGCGAAGAGGCCGCGCGGAGGACTAGTACCCTTACAAACTGTTCATTTGCGCAACCGATTCCAATGTGCTAGCATTATAGCCGCAAAAGTATGTATCAACACAGTAAACACGGAAACGCGGCCAGGACGGTTGGGCCGACCAGGGTGGGCCGAGGAGCGCGCATTTCCTCGGCACACCGAAAAATTGGCCCCGCGACACCCCGAAAAGCGCGATTTCTAATCGACAGTCAAAACGATTAAAAATCGCCGTAAGCCGAACAAAACAAACAACCGAGGCCGTTTCTAATCGTATGAAATTAAGGGGGTCTATGGATTCGATTCGAGGCGCGAAACGAGCCGCCGTCGAATTAGCCGAGGCCGGGCCAATCGGACTCTAGCTTTGGCGGATGTGCTAGGGTCTGCATTACGACGCAGTACTGTTCTGTTTTTTCTCGCAGGCTGCGGAGTTGTTCGGGAGTGGCTTCGGGAGCGGCGATGTCGAAGCGAAGATGGATGGTTTCGAAGCCGACGGGGACTTCTTTTGATATGCCGAGGGTGCCTCGGAGATCCAAGTCTCCCTCGACGGTGACCTCGATGCGTTCGGTGCGTATGCCCATGGCGGCGGCGACCATCTGACAGGTGATTTGCGCGCAGGCTGCCAGCGCGCCGAGCAGGAGATCGCCGGAACACGCGCCGCTGCTCGCGCCACCGACGCCTTTGTGGGCTTCGGCCTGGTAGATGGCGCGCCCGATGTCAACCGAACACGCGATGGGGGCGCCGGACTCGCCGCCTTTTGCGCGGAGTGAGATTTTCGAGGCGTTGGGGTCGCTGCGGTATTGGTCTTTCAGCGGCTTTTGAAGCGATCGAATGTCCATGGCGGCCTCGTTATTTTGCGTTAGCTTTTGTTCTTGGCGGCTTTTCGCCAACGGCTTTTATTATTGACGATTTTTCGCGGATTTGAAAACGTTCTGAACCGAGGCGTCTTGAAGCCGCTCGGCGCGCATGCTAGCATTTGTGAGCTTCAGGTTTCTCATCATGTCGCTCATCAATTTGCTTATGGGAGAATGCTCATGCCCAAATTCGTCATCGAACGCGAAGTGGCCGGAGCCGGAAATTTGACCGACGCGCAATTGCGCGAATTGTCGCAAAAGTCGGTGAATGTTTTGAAGGGCATGGGACCTGAAATCCAGTGGCTCCATAGCTACGTCACTGGCGACAAAGTTTACTGCGTCTATCTCGCGCCAGACGAGGCCACCGTTCAAGAACACGCCCGGCGCGTCGGGATTCCATGTAACCGCGTATCCGCCGTGCGCCGGCTCATAGATGCATCAACCGCGGAGTAAGCGCGGACTGAATTTTGGGGCGGCATGCGCATTTTGTTCGCGCCGGAGTTCAATGCGCTCGGCTCATTGCGACCGGCGCTAGCATGCAGGAGATGCGGCGTCGAGCATCAGCACTTCCTCGATAGCTTCCTCTACCGGCATAGACCAACCATCCAACCAAGCCGTCGTGCCTGCCGTGTCGATCAAAGCTTCGCGCGCCGGATCCAGAATGGCTTCGAGTTTGGCCTGTTCCGTGGGCGTGAGTGGAGCGCCAATATTTTCGCGCAGCGCAGCAGCAGCGCCGGCCAGCCGCAGCGCACGCTCAGCTTCGAGTTGCGCCGCAGCCGAGCACGCGAAACCCTCGAGCAGACGGGCGATTCCGCGTTTGTGTCCGAGTTCCTGAAAAATTTTCAGGCTTTCGCGATAGAAAGAATGCGCTGTGCGACAATCGCGCTGCTCTCTGGCGATATTTCCGAGATCGGCGAGCGAGCCGGCGATACCCCAGCGATCGTTGAGTTCTTGAAAAATTGCCAGGCTCTTCTCATACAACGTCTGGGCGGCGGCGAAGTCACCCTGATCGCGGGCGACGTCGCCTTGAGAGTTGAGCGACCATCCGACACCTGTACGATCTCCGAGTTCCCGGAAGATCGAGAGGCACTCGGCGTAGAGAGAACGCGCCCGGGGATAGTCGCCTTGTAATTTTACAACGCTTGCGAGATTGCTGAGCGAGCGGGCGATAGCCTTTTGATCGCCCAATTCTCTCCAGAGCGCCAGAACTTCTTCGAACATCGAGTGCGCCAGTGCGAGGTTGCCCTGATCTCGAGCATTGACAGCGAGCGCGTTTACACCGACGGCGACGCCCTGGTTGTCATGCAGTTCACGGGCGATGTCTATACTTTCGCCGGTGAGCGCATTTCCCGAGGCGTAATCTCCCTGTTCAATGGCGAGCACGCCGGCAAAAAAAACGGCGCGCGCTCGCGGTTTCGTACGAGCTGCCGCAGCTGGGATTTTCAGGAGCTTGTCCAGGCTGTCCCTGCCTTCGGCGAGATACTCGCGGGCCTCCCAGAAGCGAAAAAGAGCCGCGCCGAGACGCAGGCCCCACCCCGCATCTCCGGTTTGTGTCAGCCACTCAAGAGCCGCGCGAAAATTGTCATGATCTAACGTGAGACGTTCCAGCCACTCCGCTGCTTCACTGCCGCTCTGCTCCGAAGTAACCTCTTCTGCCAGAATCAAGCAGTAGGCGGCGTGGGCGCGCTTGGTCGAGAGTTCCTCGCCGCTGGCCTCGAGTTTTTCACTCGCGTATTCCCGAATCGTTTCGAGCATCACGAAGCGAGATTCGCCGTTCGGTTGCTCGAGCTGCTGCATGAGGCTTTTGTCCACCATGGATGCCATACCGTCGAGCAGATCCAAGTCGAGATCGGTTTTGGTGTCGCACACAGCTTCCGCGCCTTCGAGCGTGCAGCCCCTGACGAACACCGATAATCTTCTGAAAAGTTTTTGCTCGGCGGGAGTTAGTAGATCGTAGCTCCAGTCAATGGCGGCGCGGAGCGTTTGCTGGCGCTGCGGCAGATCGCGCGCGCCGCCGGTTAATAGCTGCATGCGGCTGGCGAGACGGGTGCGGATGGAAGCGAGCGAAAGAACTTTGATTCGGGCGGCCGCGAGCTCGATGGCGAGAGGCAGGCCATCCAGGTGCGCGCAGATCTCAGTGACGGCGAGGGCGTTTTCCTGGTTAAGAGCAAAGTCTGGTTTTACGGCGACGGCGCGTTGTACAAACAACGCGACCGCAGGGTATTGCGACAGCGCTTTGAGCGGAGGCATGGATCGCGAATCCGGCAGTGCGAGCGGCGGCACCGGAAATTCATGTTCTCCGTACACGTGCAGAGCTGCGCGACTGGTGACCAGAATTTTGAGATGAGGACCCATGGCCAGGATTTCTGCCAGGATTGGTGCAGCGGCCATTAGGTGCTCGAAGTTGTCGAGCAGGAGCAGCATTGCAGCGCGGGATGAATCGAGCAAATGCTTCTTGAGGATTTCCAGCGGCGACTGGCCTCCCGCCTCGCGGATTCCCAGGGTCTGGATGATCGCTGACGGAATCAAACTCGGATCGCTTAGCGGCGAGAGCGGTACAAAATGTGCGCCACCCGGAAAATTGTCGCTAAGGCCAATTGCCACTTGAACGGCGAAACGGGTTTTTCCAATACCGCCTGGGCCCGTGACGGTGACGAGGCGCACATCCTGTCGCAGCAGGAGTTCTTTGGCGGCAGCTATTTCCTTCTCGCGCCCGACGAACCCAGTCTGCTGCACCGGAATATTGGCCGGCCGAGTGTCTGCTTGCTTAAGCGGCTTTTCCGAGAAGCGATCGCGTATCGCAGCAAGTTCGTGGGCGAGATCTCGAGTGGAGGCGTAGCGTTTATCGGGCTCTTTCGCTAGGCACCTCTCAATGGCCCAACAGAGCGGAGCGGGGGCATCTGGTATTTGCACTCCGATCGGCTCAGGGTGCTCCTTGAGAATGGCTACCATCGTTTCCGCTGCCGTGCTTCTTCGAAAGGCACGTTTGCCGGTGACCATCTCGTACAGCACCAAACCGAACGAGAACTGGTCTGAGCGGAAATCCATTCGACCGTAACTGGCCTGCTCGGGTGACATGTATTGCACCGTACCTAGAAGTTGGCCCGGTTGAGTCTGCCACGAGGATTGAGTTTGCGCGTCGGGAAGCTCTTCGCCAGGTGAGACGAACTTCGCGAGGCCAAAGTCGAGGATTTTGGCGATTCCATCATTCGAGATCATCAGGTTTCCCGGCTTGATGTCTCTGTGCGCGATGCCCGCTTCGTGGGCCTTGGCGAGGCCCTCTGCAACTTGCGCGGCAATTTCGATTACTCTACGTATCGGGAGCGCGCCGGCGTCAAGCAATTCGCGCAACGTCTTACCATCTATCAGCTCCATCGCGATGTAGTGAGTGGAACCGTCCTCGCCGAGTTCGTAGATGGTAATGATATTGGGGTGATTGAGGGCAGATGCAGAGCGCGCTTCTCGCTCGAAGCGGTGCAACCCATCACTGTCGGCGGAAAATGCGACGGGCAGAATTTTGATGGCAACATCGCGATTCAGGCGCGAATCCCGCGCCCGGTAGACCTCACCCATGCCGCCCGCGCCGAGCGGAGCGACAATTTCATAGTGTGCAAGTTTGGTGCCGGGAGCTAGCATCGTGGTCGAAAGATTATAACGTCAAGGGAGCCACCGTGCGGTTCGTTCAGCGTTTACTTAAACGAATAACAAACTCGCGGCAGATGTGACAACGCGGATTTCCCGCCGGGGCGAGCGAAGAGAGATTCTTCGCCGGACCGATATCGGGTCCTCCTCAGAATGACTCCGCAGAGAGCCAACGACGTGGAGAGACGATGGCCAGTGGGCTCGCGGAGTGGGCGCTAGGGATTGACAGGCGCAAGACGTCTTGCGGCGAGACTAATCATTAAGCGCGTTGTGCCCGTGAAGATCATGCTGATTCCGACTAAGGTTCCTATCACCCACAAGGAGCTTGAGGGCCATTGCCTCCAAACGAGCAGGCCGAGAATCAAGGTGACGATGCCGTCCATCAGAAGCCAGCCCGATCCTCCAGCGTGGCGGTTTTGAAAATAGGCCGCCAAGTCCAACACGCCTTCGGCCAGAAAGAAAATTGCCAGGCCCAGGGTCAGTCCGGCGACCCCTATGACAGGATGCATCAGAAAAAATATCCCGACGATTAGATAAAGAATCGCGACGAGAAGCTTCCAGAGTATGCTGCCGGCGCCTTTCGACTGGAAGGCATGGATAAATTGAAATCCGCCGCTGAGGACAATCAGCCACCCGATGACTATGACCACGCCGAACGATGTGGCTAACGGGAGCGAGATTGCCAGGAAGCCGAAGACGATGAGTAGAACGGCCCACACGATTGACGGTCCGGAGCCCAAGTTGGAAAGCTTCGCCTCTGCCATGATTCTATTCCTCCTCGCAATTGGACCATTTGCGGATGACCTGGAGGAACCTAATAACACAAATGCGATTGAATTGTTAGAACTACCGGATGCGGCAGACGCGCCGACAATGATCCTCGGTGGCGCGCCGCTGGATTACTTTTTGTCTAAATATTTTGCGACGATGGCGGCGCAGGATTCTACGAATTCCTGATCCGATTTGGTGAAGGTGCCGGCGAAGTAGCTTTCGATATCGAGTTCGGCTGCGAGCTTAGCGTTCACGAGGATAGGGACAACGATTTCACATTTCACGAGAGGCGATCCGGCAAGATAGCGCGGGTCCGCGGAGACGTCGTGAACGACTACGGTCTGGCCGCTTCTGGCAGCGGCGCCACAGAGTCCCGTGTCGAGGGGAATGCGAACATTGGGAGTGAAGCTGCCGACGAAAGGCCCGACGAGCAGGATGCCGGAGTCCGCCGGGTCGATGAGATAAAAGCCGACCCAGTTGTAGCGCGTCATTTTTTCGTGAAGCCGCTGGGCGATGCGCTCCATGACGGATTTGACCGTGGGAGCGGTCAAAGCGTAGCCCTGAAATTCCCGGAGAAGATCTTCGTGGACTGGCATCATGTTTCGGCCTCGAGTCGAGCGGCGCGGGGCTTTGGTGGCTCGCGGCGTTCGGCTGTGTCAACACATTAACATACGTGGATGGGGGAATTTTGTGGGAGAGGCCCGAGCGTGGGCCGCGTACGGCAGAGTGCTCTAAAATGTGCCGCACGAAAACCCTTCGAAAACTCAGGGCGGGCCGGTGCGGCGCTACAGGGTGCGCTCAAATCTGAAGGCCGAATTGATTATGCATTTCGCGACGGCCTGCGCGTGTGATGGTCAGCGCGCGACTGGCGAGATCCTGGACGACCCATTTTTGTTTTAGCGCGAGTTCTAGCAGGGCTGCGCCGAGAGCGCCGCCGATATGAGGGCGGCGTTCACTCCAGTCCACACAGGCGAAGGCGAAGCGGCGGCGCAGCGCGCGACTTGCGTCAACGTCAATTTCAAGGGCGGCACACGCTTTCGCTCCTCGCGGCGTGAGGTCGTACGCTTGGCCGTTTGCTGACGCCTCTGATAACCAGCCCAGCGCCGTGAGGCGGTCGTGGAATGAAACGCCCAAGGCGCCGGCCATGTGATCGTAGCAAGTGCGCGCGGCGCGCAGGCCGACTGGTGTGTTGGGAACAAATGCGACGCGCGATCCGCCGGCAAGAACGCTTAACGATTCCAGCGCGGCGACTACGTTGGGTCCTTCCAGACTGTAGTAGCGATGCTTTCCCTGAGCGAAGGCTTTCACTAATCGCAGCGTCTTCAGACGGAGCAGGTGGGCGCTAGCGGTGGACGGACTTACCTCGGCGACGATTGCAAGTTCGGTGCTGGTGCGCGCGCGTCCATCGAGGAGGGAGTAGAGTATCCGCGATCGCGCCGGCTCACCGATGGCGGCGGCAATCGAGGAGACGGAAGCGTCCTCGGAATTTACATTCATACTTCGATGTTAGACGAATCGTTGAAGTCTAACAAGTGGCATGATGCCGGGCGGACGCGGTTGTACCGGATATTTGCATGGCGATCATGAAAGAAAATGGCAGACAGTCTACGGCAAGAGGCCTTGGCTTGGTTTCGCGCTTGGGAGGATGGGGTAGAAAGGCCTCACGTCTCGTCGCGACTGCGTCGCGCCGGGGACCCGTTCGAAGCTCAGGGCAGGCGTGAGCTACAGGAGGAACGATGACAATTGTTTGCTTGATTCGATATCAGATTGATCCTTTCCAGAAGGAACAGTTCAAGAAGTACGCCGAAAATTGGGGGCGCATTATTCCTCGATGCGGCGGACAACTTGTGGGATATTTTCTACCTTACGAAGGAACGAACGATGTTGCGTGGGGACTGATCGGATTCGAAAGTCTCGCGGCGTATGAAAAATACAGAGCGCGCTTGCGTACGGATGCGGAAGCACGGGGGAATTTCGCCATGGCACAGACAAACCGCCTAATTCTCCGCGAAGAGAGAAACTTCGTGGAGGTAGTTGATGGAACTTTCGGCCTTCCTTCCGCACTTGCAAGGCCGGGGTGCGCCACAACCGTAAAGGCCTCACGTCTCGTCCCGCCGGTGGCGGGCCGGGGACGTGAGCTACAGGAATGGCAGTGAGCGGCGGCGTCGTGGTGACGCAAGCGGAGAAGGGGCGGGCGTTCCGCGGGCTTCATGAGCGCGCGGGCGCGTTTATTATTCCGAATCCGTGGGACGCCGGGAGTGCGCGGCTGCTTGCGCATTTGGGATTTGAGGCACTGGCTACGACGAGCATGGGCTACGCGTTCTCGATCGGGAAGCTGGACGCTACTCTTAGCCGTGATGAGGCATTGACGAACGCAGCGGCGATCGCGTCGGCCACTTCGCTGCCTGTTAGCGCTGATCTGGAGAATGGATACGGAGATGCGCCTGAGGTTGTTGCCGAAACGATCCAACTTGCGGGGGAAGCGGGAGTTGTAGGCGGCTCGGTTGAAGATGCCAGTGGGCGGGCGGACGATCCGATTTATGAATTGGGATTTGCGGTGGAGCGCGTGCGTGCGGGTGTCGCTGCGGCGCGTGCGCTTCCTTTTCCTTTTACATTGACTGCGCGCGCGGAGAACTACTTGCACGGACGGCCGGATCTAAGGGATACGATCAGGCGGCTGCAGGCGTACCAAGAGGCGGGGGCCGATGTTTTGTATGCGCCGGCGCTGGCGACCAAGGAGGACATCGCCGCGGTTGTAGGCTCGGTGGACCGGCCGGTGAACGTGTTGATGGGTTTGCGAGGCGTGCAACTGAGTCTAGCTGAACTTTCGGCGATTGGTGTTCGGCGCGTGAGCGTGGGGAGTTCGTTGTGCCGTGCGGCGCTTGGCGCTTTATTGCGCGGTGCGCGGGAGATGCGGGATCGGGGGACGTTTAATTTTGCAGCTGAGGCGGCGAGTTCGAGTGAGATTAGCGCGATTTTTGGGGAATGGGGCGGGACTAACGAGCGCTAATCACCGGCACGATTTTTCCCTCCTGCATTGAAATGCCGCACGAAAATCAGTGCGGCGCTACAGCGAGCGAGTGTTGGAAATGTTCTGCTGAAATGGCGGGTGTTCCCGGAGGCAGGGGCCTCCGGGCTCTGAAGAAAAGGGTGGCTGCACTATAATGGCGCGGAGATTGTAGCGGGAGGAAGCGATGCAGGCAGATCGTGTGGAAGTTTCTTGGGATGCGGAGAAGTCGAAGTGGCAGGTGCGAATTCAGATTGGCGAAGAGGTGATTCACCGACATTGCGATTCGCCGAAGAATGCGGATGAAGCGACGCTTCGAGCGGCTGCGGCGAAAACCGTGGCGGACGAAGGCTACGAAGTGGACCCTGCGAAAATTATTATCCGTCGTTAGGCAGGAGGCGACCAACGTCGTCGCAGATTTTTCTCGTTTGAGATGATCGCGACCAAATGGTGTGTGTTCCCGGAGGCGGGAGCCTCCGGGCTCTGAAGTTGAAATGCCGCACGCCGACCGGTAAGGCGCTCCTGGGAAGAAAGGCGGCGACGAAATCACGGCAATTACGCCGACGCGAGCCTCCGGGATCTGAACTTCAAATGCCGCACGGAGATCAGTGCGGCGCTACGCAGATTCCCGCGATCGCCCGCTGGGATTATTGTGCGGGTTCGGTGATTTTTAATGTTTCGTTCTCACGCAGGCCTTTGGTGACTAGCTGTTTGCGGCCTGAGGGCCAAGCGACTTCGATCCGATCTATTTTGGTGGCGTCGCCGAGGCCGAAATAGAGCGGCAGCACACTCTGCGATAAATATCCCGATTTGCCGTCATTGTAGCGGGTGTAGGTCTGGCCGTTCGCGGTCAAGCGAACAGTTGCGCCGAGACCGTTGCGGTTGGATTTTGTGCCGACGAGAATGACTTTGAGCCAGTGGATTTTCTTCTGTTGGGCGAGATCGCTGATGAGCACCTGAGGTTCGGAATTGAAATCATTGGTGACGATGTCGAGATCGCCGTCGTTATCCAGATCGAAGATGACCGAGGAACGGCTTGCTTTGGGAACGCTGACCATAATTTTCCCCGTTTGTCCCGCGCAAATCTCTTTGCCCCGGTCGGCTAAAATGCCGGGGTTGCTGCAGTCCATGGCAAACCAGGGCGTGTAGGGCGTCTGGCGCGGTTCAATTCCAAGAAGAAATTCGGAATCGAGGAATTTTTCGCCGCGATTATTCAGGAGCATCGAGTTGATGCCGTAGCGGAACGGATAATTCATGCCCGCGGTGACGAAAATATCCTCCCAGCCATCCGCGTTGATGTCGCCGACGCTGACGCCCCAGGGCCAAAGCTGCTCGACGCCCATCTTGTCAGAGACTTCCTCGAACTTGCCGCCGCCGAGATTGTGATAGAGGGCGTTGCCAAAGATGAATGAGCCGGCGGGTCCGCCGAGGATGTCCGGCGATGGGTGCCTCGTGATTTTTTCTTTTTCGTGCGCGGGTGATTGCTCGTCCATCATGTCGGAATGCATGTCCGTGATAAAGAGATCCATTCGGCCGTCATTGTCGTAGTCAAAAAACTTCACGCCCATGGCGCCCCAGGGTGTTTGGGGGAAATACTCTCGCGTTTTTTCCACAAACTTCTTGCCACCCTCGTTTTCGAAGTAGTGGTTTGCTCCTTGCATATTCAGAAAGTAGACGCCGGGGAAGCCATCGCCCTTTAAATCGGCGAAGGTTGCATCGCCACACCAGCCGTGAGGATCGAGGCCGACTTCTGCCGTGACGTCTTCGAATTTATAGTGGCCCAGATTTTTGTAGAGAACGGGGTGTTCGAAGCGCTCGGGATGGAGGTGGCCGAAAAACGCGTCCTTGAGGCCGACGTATTCTCCGTCGGGGCCTTTCTCGTTGCTGGTGTAGACGCCGACGTTGCAGACGAGCAGATCGGGGAGGCCATCGTTGTCGTAATCGAAGAAGAAAGCGCCGGAGGAATGAGCTGTCAGATCAAGGCCTGCTTCGTGCGTGATGTCTTTGAAGTGGCCATGGCCATCGTTTTGAAAAAGAATATTTCCTTGATTGACGGTGGTGACGTAGAGATCTTCGCGGCCGGTGTTGTCGACATCCCCGAACGCTGCGCCGACGCTTACGCGATCTTTCACGGCGACGCCGGCGTCCTCGGTAATATTCTTAAATTTTCCGTTGCCCAGATTTTTCCAGAGCTCGTTTCCGCCGAGTTGATTGACGAAATAGATGTCGTAGAGGCCGTCGCCGGTCACGTCCGCGACAGCGATGCCTGAGCCGTGGTCGTAATGAACCCGCATGTATTGTTCCCTGGCGTAGGGGACGGCGTGGTGGCGGAAGGTGATGCCGCTCTGCTTCAGCTCGTCGGTGAAATGAAATTGGTAAAACACTTTGAACTGGCTGGCTGAATCGAGTTGCGCTTGTTTTCGCGCGGGGAGAGTGTCCAAACCTTCGTCAAATTTTGGATAGCGCACTTCCGGCAAGGTAGTGTCTTGCGCGCCGTGTGAAGTTGCGAATATTCCGGTAAATGTAACAGCGAGTAAGGCGGAAAGTGCGAACCATCGAGGGAGCATTGGTCCTCCGAGATTAGTATCGAGCGGACAAACGGAGGTGCTTCCCTGGTGGAGTCGAGCCGCCCAGCATTTACGAAGTCTCTAAAGCCAGCGAGTCCCGAACGCGTCGAAAAGTTATCACAAAATTGCTGAGAAAAATCGATTTTGTTGAGGGTGTCGGAACGGAAGGCTTGGCGGTCGTGCGGACCCGGAGGCGGGGGCCTCCGGGCTCTCAGTCTATTTTTGGTTTCGATGTTAATTGGGGCAGGTGCGCGTGCCGGGGATTTGGCTAACGCAGGATCCATTCCGTTGGTTTTTCGGTGAAATGGAAGTCGCAGCGCTGGCCTGGGGTTCCGGGCCAATCCACGTGATTCACGCGAGCTTTTCCGACGAGCTTTCCGCCATTTTGAGTTAAATGGACGTCGACGATTGCGCCTTCTTTTAGCGGCACATTGCAGACGGAGAGAAAGTCATTGGCGCTGACATTTTCGGTCATTACGTCCAGGATGAACGGGCGGCTATTCGAATCGGTGCCGCGGAGTGTCAGAGCGACTTTTAAGTGGACGCGCGGCTCGGCGGGGCGATCGCGTTTGCGATCTGCGACGAGCAGCGCCAAAGTTTTCTTGAGGCTCTCAATATCAACCGGCTTCTGGAAAAAAGCTTTTGCGCCGAGGTTTTGGCAAAACTCTTTGTCTTGGTCGCTGGATTTTCCGGAGACGATGACGATGGGTATGCCCTGAGTGAAAGTCAGGGAAGCGAGCGTCTGACAAACTTCGAAGCCCGAGTAACCAGGCATGGAGAGATCGAGGAGGATTGCATCCGGGCGATTCTGAAGCGCCAGCGCGAGAGCGTCTTCGGGCGAGCCCGTGTCCACGATGTCGTAGGAGTCCTTGAGACGGAAGCGCATCACCTTCCGCACGGCTTCGTCATCGTCGATGAGGAGAAGCCGTGGCAGTCCGCTGACAACGGGTTTCGATAGCGGATCAGCTATTCTTTGGTCTGCTTTCAGCATAGTCATGGCTCTCTTCTTTCGTCTCTTTTGGAGTTATAGGGGCAGGCGTGTCTGGCTGTGATTCGAAAATTCCATCGAGACTTCGCATCAACTGGGCTTGTGTGAACGGCTTTCGAAGAATGGAAATTCCCGCTTCGAGGACACCGTGCTCTGCGATGGCGCCGTCGGTGTAGCCGGTCATGTAGAGGACTTTTGTTTCGGGCCGAGTTGCGGCGAGGCGCTGAGCAAGTTCGCGGCCGCTCATGCCGGGCATCACCACATCCGTCAGAAGCAAATCTATTTTTGAAGCGAGAAGGCCCGCGATCCTAATGGCTTCGGCCGCGTCCGGGGCTTCCAGCACCGTGTAGCCAAGTTTTTTAAGCGTGTTGCTGGTGAGTTTGCGAAGCGACGCTTCGTCTTCGGCAATCAAGATGGTGCGCGGACCGTGGGCCTTCTGACGCGGGGCAACAGATTCGGGTTGATCCAATGCGGCGCCTTCGACGCGAGGAAGATAAATCTTGAAGGACGCGCCGCGTCCGGGCCCGCTCTCCACCCAGATGTAGCCACCGCTTTGCTTAATGACGCCATAGACGGTGGCCAGTCCGAGACCTGTGCCTTTTCCCATTTCCTTGGTGGTGAAAAACGGCTCGAAAATGTGCGATTGCACTTCAGCGTCCATGCCGGTACCTGCGTCGGTGACCGCTAACATGACGTAGTGGCCTGGGACGACGTACTGACGATTTTTGCGGTCTTCTTCGCGCAACTCGACATTGCACGTTTCGATTTTCAGGAGGCCGCCGCGAGGCATGGCGTCGCGGGCGTTGACAGCGAGATTCATGATGACTTGATCGATTTGGCCGCGATCGGCTTTCACCTTGCCGAGGTCCGCGGCGGAGATGATTTTGAGTTCGATGTCTTCGCCAATGAGGCGGCGGAGCATTTTTTCTATGTCCCCAACGACCGCATTGAGATCGAGAATTTTTGGCTCAAGTACCTGCTTGCGGCTGAAGGCAAGGAGCTGTTGCGTGAGAGAGGCGGCGCGATGGCCGGCCTTCAAAATTTCGTCGATCGCTTCGCGATAGGATTCGTTTCCGGCAGGATCCTGCTGGAGAGCTTCGGCATAGCCGATGATGACGCCGAGAAGATTATTGAAATCGTGAGCGACTCCGCCGGAGAGCCTGCCGATCGCCTCGAGTTTGTGCGAAAGGACGAGTTGCTGTTCGAGCCGCCTGCGCTCGGTGATATCGCGATTCACGATGACGAGCTTCTCCACTTTCCCGTCCAGACTGCTCACGGCGCTTGCCGTAGACTCGAGCACGCGCCACTCACCGTTCTTGTGGCGGACGCGATATTCGACGCGGTTACCAACGCCGCTCGATCGCGCCTGTTCAGCCGCTTTGGCCACCTTGGGCTGGTCTTCGGGATGAATCTGCGCGTAGGCGGACGTTTGTGAAAGTTCCTCCGCGGAATAGCCCAGGACCTTTTCGTAAGAAGGGCTGTTGTACAGACGTTTACCGTCGGCGGTGACGACGGCGATCATGTCGGCGGCGTTCTCGGTGATGAGGCGGAAGAGTTCTTCGCGTTCGACAAGGTGCATACGAAAACGGTGAATCTGAAGCTGCTGGTAGAGAACGTAGACGACGAAGAGCAGAACCATGCCGACGAGCGCGCGAGTGGCCAGATGGATGCTCGAGGTATCGAGAAAATTGAACTGGAGAGCATATACAGACAGCGAAAAGGAAACGATGCCGACGGTGAGGAGCAGCGTGACGAGGACGCCGGAAAAAGAGAGCCACCACTGCCGCCTTTCCGCGACGCGCAGGCCGGCGCGGCTTGATGTCGCGTTCTTTTTCGCGAATTTTGCGAGTGAAGGCACGTGTGGTTGAACGCCTTTGCGACCGGAAGCATGCGCGCGAGATAGCAGGCGGAAGCCGTGCTGGCGATTCCGTGCGGACGCTTGTCTCCAACTAGAGAATCGGCGGAGGCGTGAATTACTTCAGGGGTCTCGATATGAGGCGGCAAAATCGGAGGATCGTGCCGTTTCAATTTGGGGCAGTTTGCAATTGGATACGAGTTATGAGCGTGCATTCGAAATGTTTTGACAGCGACTCGTTCTCCGCTCCAATCTAGTGTTCCCTTCCGGTTGGTGTGTCCTTAGCGAAATGAACGCGACGATTCCGTGCGCCACAACGCACGATCGCCGCATTCGAATTAGCGATGCGTTTCGCCAGGAGCACCCCCCTTCATAACAGGCCAGTGACGAGTGGTGTGTTCATTCCATGCGGTGAGAAGAGTTTCAGGGCGCGAAAGCCTACTGGAGCGTGTATGGCACAGCTTCTAGAGAAGGTCTTCACGGATGGGGTTCTGGACGACGCGCAGCGCGAGCAACTGTTGCTCGAGCATTTGCCGCACGTGCAACATATCGCCCGGCGAATTCATTTTCGGCTGCCGCCGCAGGTGCCTCTCGAAGATCTCATTCATGCGGGGATCCTCGGGCTGATGGATGCTGTGAGGAAATTCGATCCGAATAAAAATGTTCGGCTGAAATACTATGCGGAATTCAGGATTCGCGGCGCGATTCTCGATAGCCTGCGGCAAGTCGATTGGAGCCCGCGGGCGCTGCGAAGAAAGGCGCGGCGGCTTGAGGAGGCGGTGGCGCGTTGCGAGGCGCGACTGGGCCGCGATGCAGCGGACACCGAGATCGCTGCTGAACTGGATGTCAGTCTCGACGAGCTACATCATCTCTTGCGCGACCTTCATGGTCTGAATCTCGGAAGCATCCACGCTGAAGAGAATCATGCATCTCGGACCGACGGGATGAGCGTCGTGAACGGGCCGGCCACTGATAACGATGACCCGTTCCATCGTACGCTGCGTTCTGAGATGACGGGGTTGCTGATGCGAGCGATGGCAGCGCTATCGATTCGCGAGAGGGAAGTGATGATGCTGTACCATTTCAGGGAACTTTCGATGAAGGCGATCGGCATTGCGCTGGGGGTTGGGGAGTCGCGGGTATCGCAGATTCATAGCGCGGCGCTGAGCCATTTGCGGGATCATTTGCAGGAATTGATGCAACAGAAGCCGGTGCCGGCGGCCGAGACCGATTCGACGGTTTGTTAGGCGCGGAATCTTGGGAAAAGACGGCCGGCCTTCCGGCCAGCGCTACGGGATTTTAGCGGCAGACGGTGCGAATAGCGCTTTGCGGGCGCACGCCACTTGACCATGAAGTGGATCGAGTTTCCCCATTTGTCCAGCATCTTGTTCAAGACTGCAAAACTAGGAAGCAATCGGATGACGCGGCCGTTGTTTCGCTCGCGTTTTTTGCGCCGAAGCTGACGAAAATCGCCGGCAAGATGCCGGCGCTACGAGTGCAACGGCGCCATTTGCCGCGGTGCGATTGGGGCGAACTTTAGGCGGTAACGCCTGGAAACCAAAAGCGCCTGCGAACCGTCGCATTGTAAGGTGTGATGTTCCCGCTTTGTCGAGGTGCGGGGATTTCTGGGGATACTGGTATTCCAATGGCGGTGGTTTCGGCCGGCAGATTTCGAAGCGGGTGGGCCCTTCCATCCTTGGCGGGCACATCCGATAATATGAAGTTCGAGAAAGACTGACCCTGGAGCGAGTGGCGGCTCGCCCTTGTGCCGCCCTTATGTCTCTAAACAATAGCAGACACGTCTAAGAAAGCGTACGAAAGAGGACTGACTTTGCCTGAATATTTGACGAACCCGGGAAGCCCTGAAAACGACTCGCGTTCTGCGCCGGACGAGTCACGATCTGCTTTGAATGAATCGAGTTTTGGCTCGCGCGACTTGCGCTCCTCCTCGAACCAGCCCCCGGCCCGCAAGAGCCGCTGGTGGATTTGGGCGCTGGTGATCATTATCGTGATCGGAGCGTACATCTATCATCAACGCCAGGAAGCGATGGCTTCAAAGGCGTCCGCGGCGCCCGCAGTTCGTGCGGTGCCGATCCAAAGCGCGACCGTTCATACGGGAGACATCGGCGTGTTTATCAACGCACTGGGCACTGTGACTCCTGTCTATACGGTGACGGTGACGAGCCGCGTGCAGGGCGAAATTACGCACGTGTATTACCGCGAAGGACAGATCGTTCGCAAAGGCGATCCGCTTCTCGATATCGATCCGAGACCATACGAAGCGGCGCTGGCTCAGGCCGAGGGACAACTGGCGCACGATCAGGCCGTGCTGAACAAAGACAAAATCGATATGGATCGCTATCAACTCGCGTTCAACCGGAATGCGATCGCGAAACAGCTGCTCGACGATCAGCAGCAGACGGTGCTGCAGGACGAAGGCACGGTAAAGAACGATCAGGGCGCGGTGGACAATGCCAAAGTGAATCTCATCTATTGCCACATCACGTCGCCGATTGACGGGAGGGTGGGGTTGCGGCTGGTGGACCCAGGGAATATCGTGCAGGCAAACAGCACGACGGCGCTCGTGGTGGTGACGCAGCTTCAGCCGATTACAGTGATATTCAGCGTTGCCGAGGACTACCTGCCGCAGATTCAGAAGGAATTGAAGGCGGGGCATCGTTTGGATGTGATTGCATTCGATCGCGATCAGCAGACGAAAATCGCGAGCGGCAGCCTTCTGACGCTCGACAACATTATTGATACGACTACCGGAACGGTGAAGCTGAAAGCAATTTTCCCCAACGGAGATGCCGCTTTATTTCCCAACCAATTCGTGAACGCGCGGCTCACGGTGACCACTTTGCAAAACGCGACCCTCGTCCCGACCGCGGCGATTCAGCGAAATGCGCAGGGCGCGTTCGTTTACGTGATTAATTCCGATCAGACTGCTTCGATCAAAAGCATCACGGCGGGGGCGGCGGATAACGATTCGACTTCCGTGCAGGGCATAAAGCCTGGAGACGTTGTTGCGGTCAACGGTTTCGACAAACTTCAAGATGGGGCAAAGGTGGCAGTACGAAAGGGCGGCGGGGATGGCGGCGGGAGTAACGGCGGCGGATCGGGCAGCGGCGCCGGAGGGAACGGTGCGGGTGGAGGAACACAGGGACGATGAGTCCGTCGCGCCCATTCATTCTACGGCCGGTGGCAACGTCGCTGCTGATGGTGGCGATTCTGCTAGCCGGGTTCGTCGCGTACTTGCAGCTTCCGGTATCGGCGCTGCCCGAAGTTGATTACCCGACAATTCAGGTGGTGACTTTTTATCCCGGCGCGAGCCCGGATGTGGTGGCTTCGGCGGTGACGGCGCCGCTCGAAAGGCAGTTCGGCCAGGTTCCGGGATTGAATCAGATGACTTCGACGAGCTCGGGCGGGAGCTCGATCATCGTCCTTCAGTTTTCTCTCGATTTGAATATTGACGTTGCCGAGCAGGAAGTTCAGGCATCGATCAACGCGGCGCAAACCTATTTGCCGGCGGACATACCGACGCCGCCGATTTACAGCAAGACGAATCCAGCCGACACGCCGATTTTGACGCTGGCGCTTACGTCGAAAACGATGCCGCTATCACAGGTGGAAGACCTCGCTGATACGCGGTTCGCTCAGAAGATTGCGCAGTTGCCCGGTGTGGGATTGGTCAGCATCAGCGGCGGCCAGAAGCCCGCAGTTCGAGTGCAAGTGAACCCCACGGCGCTTTCCGCTTACGGAATCAATCTCGAGGATGTCCGCGCCGCGCTGCAACAGACGAGCCTCGATCTTGCGAAGGGAAATTTTGACGGGCCGCAGCAGGATTTCCAGATTGATTCGAACGACCAGCTTCTGACGAGCAAGGACTACCAACACGTCATCGTGGCTTACCACAACGGTTCGCCGGTCGTGCTGTCCGAAGTTGCCATCGTGACGGACGACGTGGAGAACACGAAGCAAGCCGCGTGGATGAATGAGACGCCGGCGGTGATCGTGAATATTCAGAGGCAGCCGGGCGCGAACATCATTCAAGTGGTGGATCGCGTGAAGAAGCTGCTGCCGCTATTGCAAAGCAATCTTCCCGCGGCGGTGCAGGTTGCGGTGCTGACCGACCGGACGACGACGATTCGCGCGTCGGTGGAAGATGTTGAGTTTGAGCTGATGCTGACCGTCGGGCTCGTGGTGATGGTCATCTTTATCTTTCTGCGGAATGTCTACGCGACGATCATCCCGAGCGTTGCGGTGCCGCTCTCGATTGTGGGCACTTTCGGGGTGATGTACCTCGCGGGGTACAGCCTCAATAACTTGACGCTCATGGCGTTGACGATATCGACTGGATTTGTGGTGGACGATGCGATTGTGATGATCGAGAACATCGTCCGCTACATCGAAGAGGGCGATTCGCCGATGGAAGCGGCGCTGAAAGGCTCCGAGCAGATTGGGTTCACGATCGTATCGCTGACAATTTCGTTGATTGCCGTGCTGATTCCCCTGCTTTTTATGGGCGATATCGTCGGACGGCTTTTCCGCGAATTTGCGATCACGCTCAGCGTGACGATTCTCGTTTCCGCCCTGGTTTCTCTCACGTTGACGCCGATGATGTGTTCGAAGCTCTTGCGCCATACACCGGAATCGCAGCAAGGACGCTTTTTCCGGGCGACGGAGCGCGGGTGGGAATGGATCATCGCGTTTTATGGGCGCACGCTGACTTGGGTGCTCAAGCACCAGACGGCGACGCTGGTTGTGGCCGTTGGAACGCTCGTCTTGACGATTTTCCTTTATATCATCGTGCCCAAGGGTTTCTTCCCGGTGCAAGATACCGGCATCATTCAGGGCATTTCTGAGGCGCCGCAACAGATTTCGTTTACCGCGATGTCAGAAAAACAGCAGGCGCTGACGAATGTGATTTTGAAAGATCCGGCGGTGGACAATTTATCGTCATTCATCGGCGTGGACGGGACGAATACGACGCTCAACACTGGACGAATTCTCATCAATTTAAAACCGCTGAGCGTGCGGAAAATTAATGCGTCGGACGTGATCCGGCGGCTCGAACCGGAACTCGACAAGATTGACGGCATCACGCTGTACATGCAGCCGGTGCAGGATTTGACCGTGGAAGATCGCGTCAGCCGGACGCAATATCAATACACGCTCGAGGATCCCGATCAGAACGAATTGAATCTCTGGACGGCGCGATTGATGAAGAAACTGACTGCGCTGCCGGAGTTGAGGGATGTCGCGACTGATCAGCAGACGAGCGGGCTGGCCGCTTCGCTGGTGATCGATCGCGTTACCGCGTCGCGGATGGGCATCACGCCATCCATGATCGATCAGACGCTTTACGATGCGTTCGGCCAGCGGCAGATTTCGACGCTTTATACGCAGTTGAATCAGTACCACGTGATTCTGGAGACGATGCCGAGTTTTCAGAAGAATCCGTCGAAGTTGGGTGAGATCTACGTGCGGTCGGCGCTGGCTTCGGGAGCAACCGCGACTGCGAGTCCGTCTTCGACAGTGGTCACATCGACGACGGCGAGCGGCACGGCGGGCTCATCTTCTCCAAATCCGAAGGCGTCGAGCTCGATATCGAGTTCAGGTTCAGCAAATCCGACAGCCGTGTCCGCGGTGAATGGATCGGCTGTGCCGCTGAGCGCGTTCACGCACTTCGAGTCGAAGAGCACGCCGCTTTCGGTAAACCATCAGGGGCAGTTCCCGGTGGTGACAATTTCGTTCAATTTGGCGCCGAATGCGTCGCTCGGCGAAGCGACGAAAGCGATCCAACAGGCAGAAGACGCTATTCACTTGCCGCTGAGCGTGCAAGCCGCGTTTCAAGGCACGGCCGCATCGTTTCAGGCATCCCTCTCGAATGAACCGATCCTGATTTTGGCGGCGCTGGTTACCGTATATATCGTGCTCGGCGTTCTCTACGAGAGCTACATTCATCCGATCACGATTCTGTCGACGCTGCCGTCCGCGGGCGTGGGCGCAATATTGGCGCTGATCATCTGCGGGCAGGAGCTGAGCGTGGTCGCATTGATAGGCATCATCCTGCTGATCGGCATTGTGAAGAAGAACGGCATCATGATGATTGACTTCGCTCTGGAAGCGGAGCGGCAGCACGGCAAGACGCCGGAAGACGCGATTTACCAGGCCTGCTTGCTGCGTTTCCGGCCGATCATGATGACCACGATGGCGGCGCTGCTGGGCGGATTGCCGCTCGCGCTAGGCACTGGAATTGGATCCGAGTTGAGGCGTCCGCTGGGAATCTCGATGGTCGGCGGGTTGTTGCTGAGCCAGGTGCTGACGCTCTATACGACTCCGGTGATCTATATTTTCTTCGATCACCTCGCCAAGCGGTTCTCGCGAGCGCGTGAGAGGGCGGGCGCGGGGAGCCCCGAGTCGGTTCCGGCGGATTAACGATGAGTCTATCGTCTCCTTTCATCCATCGGCCGGTGGCCACGACGTTGCTAACAGCGGCGATCGCATTGGCGGGACTCGTCGCGTTTCAAGTTTTGCCGGTGTCGCCGCTTCCGCAGATTGATTTTCCGACGATTTCGGTTGGCGCGTCGCTTCCGGGCGCGAGCCCCGAGATTATGGCTTCGTCGGTGGCGACGCCGTTGGAGCGGCAGTTTGGGCGCATCGCCGGCATTACGGAGATGACGTCGTCGAGTTTTTTGGGGACGACCAGCGTCACGCTGCAGTTCGATCTAAACAGAAATATTGACGGCGCTGCACGCGACGTCCAAGCCGCCATCAACGCCGCTAGAAGTTACCTGCCGACAAATCTGCCGAGCAATCCGACGTACCGCAAAGTAAATCCTGCGGACGCGCCGATCATGATTTTGGCACTGACGTCGGACGTGTATGACCGCGGGCCTCTTTATGATGCGGCGTCAACGATCATCCAGCAGAAGTTGTCGCAGATTCAGGGCGTCGGCCAGGTGAGCGTGGGCGGAAGTTCGTTGCCGTCTGTGCGCGTCGAGCTCAATCCCACGCAATTGAACAGCTACGGACTTGGATTGAACGACATCGCTTCGATGTTGAGCAGCCAGAATGCGAATTTGGCAAAGGGTCAGATCGCGAACAGTCTGACGTCCTCCGACATCGTGGACAACGACCAATTACTGAAGGCCGACAGTTACAAACCTCTGGTGGTCGGGTATCACAACGGCGCAGCGATCACGCTTTCGGATGTTGCGGATGTGCAGGATTCAGTTGAGAACATCCGCGCTGCAGGGTTTGAGGACGGCAAACCTTGCGTGATACTGATTATTTTCCGACAGCCCGGCGCAAACATTATTGATACGGTGGACCGAGTTCGGGCGGCGATCCCGTCGCTAAAAGCGTCTATTCCCGCGGCGATGGTCATCACGTATGTATTCGATCGAACCACGACGATCCGCGCTTCGGTGAAGGATGTGGAGCGCTCGCTGATCATTTCGATCTCGCTGGTTATTCTGGTGGTGTTCTTATTCCTAAGAAATCTCCGCGCAACATTGATTCCGAGCGTCGCGGTCCCGGTGTCACTAATCGGCACTTTTGGCGTGATGTATCTGTTCCATTACAGCATCGACAATCTTTCACTGATGGCGCTGACGATTTCGACCGGCTTCGTGGTGGACGACGCGATCGTGGTGATCGAGAACATCTCGCGCTATCTCGAGGCAGGAATGCGGCCGATGGAAGCCGCCTTGAAAGGGGCGAGTGAAATCGGGTTTACAGTGCTATCGATCAGCATTTCACTGGTAGCGGTGTTCATACCGATCCTCCTAATGGGCGGAATCATCGGGCGGCTGTTCCGCGAGTTCGCGGTCACACTTTCCGTGGCGATCCTCGTATCGCTTGCAATTTCACTGACCACTACGCCGATGATGTGTTCCAGGCTTCTCAAACACATACGCGAGGAAGACCACGGGCCAGTTTTCCGAGCGAGTGAAAGAGGATTCCAGTGGGTGCTGCGCACGTATGAGCGATCGTTGACGTGGGTCTTGCAACATTCGGCTCTGACGCTTTTCGTGCTGTTCGCCACAATTGGGTTGAACATTTTTCTGTTAGTCATCGTGCCGAAGGGTTTTTTCCCGCAGCAGGATAATGGAACGGTGTTCGGGGGCCTTCAAGGCGCCCAGGACATTTCCTTCCAAGCCATGCAGAACATCACGCGGCGGTACGTGGACATAATCAAGCAGGATCCAGCGGTTCAGCATGTTTCGGCGTTTACGGGCGGGGGCGGCGCCGTCAACACGGGATTTGTGTATATGGCGCTGAAGCCACTCGGAGAACGCAAGATCGGCGCCGGACAAGTGATCGATCGGTTGCGGCCAAAACTTATGTCGGTGCCGGGGGCGACCGTCTTCCTGCAGGCCGGCCAGGATCTGAGAATCGGCGGAAGGCAGAGCAACGCGCAATATCAGTACACGATTCAGAGCGACAATCTGCAAGACTTGGTGAATTGGGGCCCGAGGCTCCTCCAGCAGATGAAGAAACTGCCGGGCCTCACGGATGTGAATACCGACCAGCAGAATAGCGGGCTTCAAGCGGAGCTCGTGTACGACCGCGCAACGGCATCGAGACTCGGGATCACGCCGCAGACGATAGATAACACACTCTACGAAGCATTTGGACAAGCTCAAGTCTCGACGATGTATACACCGCTCAATCAGTATCATGTGGTGATGGAGGTTGCGCCGAAATATTGGCAGTCGCCCGAAGGCTTGAATAACATATACATTCCCACTGCGAACGGCGGCGTGGTTCCGCTGAGTGCGATCACGAAATTTCAAGACACCACGGCGCCGCTCGCCGTGAACCATCAGGGCCAATACCCGTCTGTCACCGTGTCGTTCAATCTTGCGCCCGGCGTTGCCTTGAGTGAAGCAGCGAGGACTATCCTAGACATGGAACAGAGAGTCGGGATGCCGGCAACGATTCACGGAATGTTTTCTGGAACGTTGCAGGCGTTTCAATCATCGCTCTCCACACAGCCGATGCTGATCATCACCGCGTTGATGGCGGTGTACATTGTTTTAGGCATTTTGTACGAGAGTTTCATTCATCCCATTACGATTCTTTCAACGTTGCCGTCGGCGGGCGTGGGCGCCGTCCTGGCGCTCATGCTTTTTAAGATGGATCTCAGCATCATTGCGCTAATTGGTATCATCTTGCTCATCGGTATTGTGAAAAAGAATGCGATTATGATGATCGATTTTGCGCTTGCGGCAGAACGCAACGAAGGGAAGACATCCGCCGAAGCCATTTACCAGGCGTGCCTGCTCCGCTTTCGGCCGATTCTGATGACCACGATGGCGGCGCTGTTTGGCGCACTGCCGCTGGCTTTGGGCACAGGAACCGGATCAGAATTGCGGCGGCCTCTGGGTGTGACGATTATAGGCGGCCTTATCGTGAGCCAGATGCTCACGCTGTTCACGACGCCGGTGGTTTATTTGTATCTCGACCGTATGCGTCTGCGCTGGGCGAAGAAGCACAAGAAACGGGTCGGTATGACAGCACCGCAAGAGGAGCTCGGATGAATCGGCCCGCGCAGCGTGAGATGACTAACGTTCGATGTTTACGAGGATGATCTTCTTGAGACACAAATCCAAAGCGTGTTCGTGGCGAGAGAAACCCAAGGCGGTTGTGGTCGCTCTAGCCGCGTTGCTGGTTTTGGATGGCTGTACCGTCGGCCCGAAATACAACAAGCCTTCCACGCCAACGCCCGCGGCATACAAAGAACTCACGCCGGATGAAATGAAGAACACCGACGGTTGGAAAGTGGCGCAGCCGAAGGACGACGCGCTGCACGGAAAGTGGTGGGAGGTATTCAACGATGCGCCACTCAATGCGCTCGAAGACCAGGTGAACCTGTCGAACCAGAATGTGGCTGCGGCATTTGCGAGCTTCATGTCCGCGCGTGCCATGGTGAAAGAGGCGCGCTCACAGTACTTTCCAACATTGACGACGGGCCCAGGCATCACGAACGAGCGCCAGCCAGCCGGGGGAGGCGGTGCTGGGAGCACCGGCAGCGGTGGCGGAACGACTTCGACGTCAGGTTCGGTGTTTACAGAATACTCGCTGCCGTTTGATGCGACGTGGGTCCCCGATTTGTGGGGGCGCGTTCGTAATATGGTGCGCGCGAACGTGGCCGCAGCACAGGCGAGCGCGGCTGATCTCGAAAACACGCGGTTGACGATGCAATCGGAGCTGGCGGTGGATTACTTTAGCCTTCGCGGCCAGGATGCTCTGAAGGAATTGCTGGATTCGACGGTCGTCGCATATCGCCAATCGCTCGATCTGACGCGCGCATTATACGAAACGGGAATCGATTCCGACGAATCGGTGGCGCAGGCGGAAACGCAACTCGAAATCACGCAGGCGCAGGACACGAATCTTGGAATCTTGCGCGCACAATACGAGCACGCGATCGCCATGCTGGTGGGGCAGCCGGCCTCGACTTTTTCGATCGCGGCATTGCCGTGGAATGTGGTGCCTCCGGCGATACCGTTCGGCGTTCCGTCAGAGCTGTTGGAACGGCGGCCGGATATTGCGGCGAACGAGCGGCTGATGGCTCAGGCAAACGCTCAAATTGGCGTCGCGGTAGCAGCGTATTATCCGACGGTTACACTTAGCGCGGCGGCAGGGCTGCAGAGCACCTCGTTTGTCAATTGGTTCACGTGGCCGTCGCGATTTTGGTCCGTCGGGCCGTCCGTTGCGGAGACAATCTTCGACGGGGGATTGCGCCGCGCGACCGTGGAGCAATACCGCGCGCAGTTCGATGAGTCGATGGCGAACTATCGCGAGACGGTGCTGACCGCGTTCCAGCAGGTGGAAGATAATCTGGCTGCGCTGCGAATTCTCTCGGTGGAAATTCAACAACAGAACGCCGCCGTCACGTCGGCGGAAAGAAATCTTTCGCTGGCCACAGACCGTTATAAGTTGGGAATCGATCCGTATCTGAACGTGATCACGGCGCAGACAACATTATTGGGCGCCCAGCAGACCGCCGTGAATCTTCATATTCAGCAGATGACGTCAAGTGTGTCGCTGGTTGAGGCGCTCGGCGGCGGCTGGGATTCGACTCAACTGCCATCACAGCACCAGCTCGTCTCGAGCAGCACGACGAATTCTGCCGCGCCCAATCCTTCCTCTAATCCTCAAGGAACTCCCACGAATCCCTAGCGCCAAACGAAGATCAATTTGTTTTGGCACGTCCTATTTTGGAGAAGGGGTGCTTGCCAGCGGCAGGATGACCATCGGAATCGTCCGCGCGCGCTTTCTGTTCAAGTACCAGCATGGCGAAAAGTTGGAATGCGGGAAGAGCGCGTGAACGCAGGTCTGATTTTGAAGATCGCCGAACATGTACTCAGCCTTGCCGTCTTTGTGGGGAATTTCATACAGCGGCTGTATTTTCACGACGCCGTAAGCGGCGCTGGGATCTTTTGCCGACATTTTTACGCGCAATAAAACGTAGTCGGCAATGTAAATGAGCGCCAGAATTGCGGCAACGATGATGAGAATTCGCTTCATTCGATTTCGACACTATAAGCCTTCTCGCGAGTAATTTGAAAATGATTAGCGGCACGGTCACCGCTGCTCTTGGTCGCGGTAGGATTCTGAGAACGGGGCCAGCCTTCCGGCCAGCCCTACGAGAGGCGTGATTGGAAATCCTTTTCGCTGGCTTGGAATTCAAGTGGCGCTGGATTATTACCGGCGGAAAGATCCGGCGATGCCGTGATCGCGGATCAGCTGAAGTCCGTATTCTTTATGGTGATGGCCGCGTCACGCGATAGGCTCATGAAGCCGAAACTCGGCGTGGAGCGCCTTTACGGCGCGCTGCATTGAAGGTTCCTCGACGACACACGAAATGTTGTACTCCGATGAGCCCTGCGCAATAGCGATGATGTTGATTCCTTCGCGGCCGAGCGCGTTGAACGTGCGGCCCGCAACGCCGGGAGTGCCGCGCATATTCTCGCCAACCGCCGCGACGATCGCGATGTTGCGATCTTCGGAAATGTGATCGACGGTGTGCTCCTCAACTTCCGGCGCGAACGCTTCGCGCAGTGCGGCAACGGTGCGCTTTTCGTCAGCGGTCGGAATCACGAAGCAGATGTCGTTCTGGGAAGAGGACTGGGTCACGAAGAGAACATTCGCGCGCGTGGCAGCAGTGGCGGCAAATGAGCGCGCGAGCACATCGGTCAGGCCGACGATTCCGGGCCCTCCGACTGTCACGAGAGTCACGTCGCGAATCGCCGTGAGTGCCTTGACGCCGCTGCCGGTCGGCGTACCGTCGGCCATGATTCGCGTTCCGGGCTTTTCCGGCGCGAAGCTGTTGCGGATCCATACCGGCACGTTGGCCGCCATTACGGGACGCAGGGTGTTTGGATGAAGAACTCTGGCGCCGAAAAATGCAAGTTCGGCGGCTTCGTTGTAAGAAATTTCCGGGAGCGTTCTGGCTTCGGGAACGAGGCGCGGGTCGGCGGTCTTCACGCCGTCGACGTCGGTCCAGATGATTGTTTCTGCTGCGCCGAGCGCCGCGCCGAGAATCGTGGCTGAATAATCCGAGCCGCCGCGGCCGAGAGTTGTCTGCACGCCTTCGAGAGTTGAGCCGATGAAGCCGGTAACGACCGGCACGACGCCGTCGTTCAACAGCGGGCGAAGGCGCGTTTCGCAACGCTGGTGAGTTTCTTCCATTAGCGGCTCGGCGCGGCCGTGATGCGAATCCGTGATGATGACTTCCGTGGCGGATATGGGCACGCTGCGACGTCCAAGCTGAGTGACTGCTCCTGCGAGGAGAGGAGCCGAAAGCCGCTCGCCGATTCCGGAAATTGCGTCGAGGGCGCGCGGAGTGAGTTCGCGAATAAGAGCTGTGCCGTGCAGCATTCGTTCGAGTTCGCCGAGAACGCGCGCGTGGGCTGACGCTATCGCGAGCCGCGCACGCGAGTCCTCGACAAGTGCGTCAAGGACGGTCTCGTGCTGCTTTTTCAATTCGTGAACCAGCGTCGACACGTGCTCTTCTTCGCCAGCTTCGGCTCGTCTCGCTCCTTCGATGAGGCGATTTGTCACCCCGCTCATCGCTGAAACCACGACCACGATCGGCTGCCGCTCCGCGGCGGCTCTGACGATCTCCGCGGCGCGGCGGATGCAGCTTGCATCCCCCACCGAAGTTCCGCCAAATTTCATGACGCAAAGACAAGAACTCATCACCGATGGCCTCTTGGTTCCATCAGATACGTCGAACAACAGGAGTGTGTGAATCCGGCGACTTCCGATTTATCGGAAGCGCGTAATCGCAGCGCTATTCAAAGTGTATTTCAAGCCCCGCGTTTTCGGCAGACGAATTGCCGGTGTGTGCTCAGTTGTGATTCCGGGCTGCATAAGGCGAACCTGTGGAAGGTTTGGCGGGAGTTTAATGCGACTCGACGCTGTGCCAGCGCTTATTGGGGCGTCCACTGCGGATGAGAAGTGAAAAGGCCGTGCACGATTCCGATTTGGTATGTGAGGAATAATCCGAAGGCGAGGCTTAGCAGGCCCGTTGCAACCCGCAATGTGCGATCGAGATTCGCGAACCGGTTGTTCGCGTAAGTGAAGGGAACTGCGATCGCGGCGGTGATGAGCATCATTCCCGCGATTGTGCCTATGCCGAAGACGAGCAGATAAGCAACGGCCCAGCGCGGTTGGCGAATCGTGGTGAGGACCAACAGGGCGACGGCGGCAGAGCCTGCGAGGCCGTGAACGAGTCCCACAATGAGAGGGCGGAGAACTTGATACATGCCGAGTTTACCGAAAGCGCGGTCGAGGAATCCGAGCGATGTATTTTCAGCGGCGTGGGAATGTGATTCGGGATCGTGCACGTGCGGATGGGTATGAACGTGGCCGCCGTGGCTGTGCGGATGCGAATGAACCGACGGAGAACCAGGGGAAGACGGCAGAAATTGATCGTTGACCCACTGCAACATGCCAGTGAGATTTAGAATTCCGAGCAGGATCAACATCAGGCCCACGGAGAATTCCATCGAGAGGCCAAGGCGCGTGGGAATGACCCAGCCGACAAGGATAATTCCGGCGCCGACGGCGAAAATCGTGATGGTGTGGCCGAGCCCCCATAGCGCGCCGATCCACGCGGCAGGTCCAATGCTGCGTTCGCGGCTCACGATGGTGGTCACGGCAATGACGTGATCGGGGTCGGTGGCGTGCCGCATCCCGAGAAAAAATCCCAGCGCGATGATGGAGAGGACGCCGATCATGTTTGCACGATTTTCGCGATCGCCCGAACTGCGGGCCTACGCCGAAGACGACAACGAACCAAGTTCCGGCTGCAGCTTCGAGGCGCGAAGTTCCGCCTGGCGCGATCGCAGATATCCCAGGAATTCCGTCATGCCTTCGCCCGTCTTCGACGAAACGTGAAAGATTTCCATTCCGGGCCGAACCGCGTGAATATTTCTGTTCACAGCTTCGAGATCAAACTCCGTGGCGGCCGCGAGATCGAGCTTGGTTACGATGGCGACGTCCGCGGTATTGAAAATCGTGGGATACTTTAACGGCTTATCTTCGCCCTCGGTGACGGAAATCAGCACGAGACGAAGATTTTCGCCGAGATCGTAGGACGAGGGGCAAACAAGATTGCCGACGTTCTCGATGAAAAGGAAATCGAGAAGTCCCACGTCCCATCCTTCCAGCGCATTCTGAACCATCGCCGCTTCGAGATGGCAAAGCGTGCCGGTGGTGATCTGGCGGACCGGCGCCTGACTACGGGCGAGGCGCGCGGCATCGTTGTCGGTCGCGAGATCGCCTACGAGCGCGGCCACTCGACAGCGCGGGCGGAGCGATGTGAGAACTTTCTCCAAGAACGCGGTTTTGCCGGAGCCCGGACTCGAGACGAGGCTCACTACAAAAACTTCCTCATCGCTGAATCGTTGGCGAAGCGCGCGGGCTACAACGTCGTTTTGCTTCAGAACATTTTCGCGGACTTCGACGAGCCTGGGTCTTGCGTTCATTCGAGTATCTCCAGAGCCGTGACCATGAGTTCGCGTCCTTCGGCAATATCGGCGCTCGGCGTCCCGCATTCCGAACAACACATCCATTGCAATGAAGCGACGGGCCGCACCGCGTGGCAGTTCGGGCAATTCACCCGCACGAGAATTTCTTCGATCTTGAGCTGCGATCCCTCGAGCGGCGTTTGAAAGCAGGCCATTTCGTACGACGAAAGTAAGGCCTCTTTAACGACGCCCGAGAGCTTTCCCAGTTTCAGGTGAACGGCGCCGACGTGGACGCCGCCGAGGCTATGCGCTTCGTCCTGCACGAGATCAACGATGCTCATCGCGATGGATAATTCGTGCATAAGTTCACGCGCTTCGATAACGAGACTACTATCGGTTCGAAGCGGCCATTTCTTTCTCCGATTTTTCCGGCTTCTCCGATGCGCTTGCTTGCGCGCCTTCGAAGCTGGGCGCGAACTGGCCGAACGCGGCGAGCGCGGCCTGCCCGAGGCTGATTCCACCGTCGTTCGGCGGGACGGCGTGATTCGTCAATATTCGTAATTGCGAATTCTGGAGACCACACTTTACATCTTCGAGTAAGAGTTCGTTCTGAAAAACTCCGCCGGACAATGCAACGGTGTCGATGCTGGCAGTCTCGGCTACGGTTGTGACTGCGTCGCAGATTCCGCGCGCTAAACCTGCTTGGAACGCGCGAGCAATTTCGGGTGCGCTGCGGCCGCGCTGCCTATCGCGAATCAAAGCAGAGAGCAAGGGGCGGAAATCGAGTTCTCTTTCTTTGAAGGGGAAGGAATAGGCATCTTTTCGCGGCGCGCTGCGCGCCAATTGCTCGAGCCAGATTCCGGCCTGGCCTTCATACGACGTTTCCCGCGTGAAGCCGAGGAGGGCCGCGGCGGCATCGAAGAGCCGGCCCATCGAAGTCGTTGTAAACGTTCGCACGCCTTTCGAGATTAACTCCATCGAGCGCGCGAAACGCGTGGGTAAGCGAAATGGCGGCGCTGTGACGTCCGGCAAATCATCAAGTTGAGCGAGGAAGCCAGCGGCGGCTTGCACGGGATGTTGCGCGGCTGCGTCGCCTCCCGCGAGCGCCGCCGGGCGCAGATGCGCGACGCGATCGAACCCGCCGGCAACGCTTCCGATGAAGATTTCGCCGCCCCAGATTGTTCCGTCGTCGCCGTAGCCGGTGCCATCGAGGCTCACGCCGACAACGCGCGTCTCCCACGCATTTTCTTCTGCGAGCACTGAGGCAATGTGCGCGCGATGGTGCTGGATCGCATGTTTTTCGCCGGCGGGCAGATTTCGCGCTCTGACGGTTGAGTGGTATTCGGGATGCGCATCGTGGACGAGCAGAACGTTGTCCCAGCGTACCTCATACATCGCCATTAAGTCTTCGACCGTTTTGTCGAACGCCAGGGCTGATTCGTAATGGTCGAGATCGCCGATGTGCTGGCTGACGAAGGCCTGGCCGGCGACCACGAGCGTGATCGTGTTTTTTAGGTCCGCGCCTACCGCAAGAATGGGCCGGCTTACGGGAAGCATCACAGCCGCGCTTGGTGCATAGCCGCGCGATCTGCGAAGCACCACTGGCCCGAAAATTCCGGCGCGTGCGACCGAATCGTCAACGCGGCGCGCGATTGGACGCTCGCCGACGAGGAATGCGTCGGCGATTTCCGAGAGGCGTGCGAGCGCATCGTTATCTTCGTATGCGATCGGCTCGCTTGAGCGATTCGCGCTGGTCATCACCAGGACATTGGGAGCGCCGGCGGCAAAGAGAAGATGGTGAAGCGGCGTGTACGGGAGCATGACGCCGAGTTCATTGTTATCGGGCGCGACTCTGGGAAGCTGAACTTTCGCGGGCGCGAGTACGATTGGGCGAGCGGACGAGGTCAACAACGATTCGGCCTCGAAGCTGAGATCGACGAGATTGCGTGCTGCTGCGAGATCTTTGACCATAACCGCGAATGGCTTCTCTTTGCGGAATTTTCTCTCGCGCAGAGCTGAAACAGCTTCAGCTTTTTTGGCGTCGCACGCGAGATGGTAGCCACCGAGTCCTTTTACCGCGACGATCTCGCCCGAACAAAGCATTTGTGCAGCCTGGCGAATGCTTGCGTCGTTTGTGACGACGACATCCGGACCTACCTTCATGGAATACGAAGGGCCGCAATCGGGGCACGCGACCGGTTGCGCGTGGAAGCGGCGGTTGGCGGGATCGCCGTATTCGTTCGCGCAGAACGCGTCGAGCGGCCAGGGCTTCATCGTCGTGTTCGGGCGATCGTAAGGAAGCCGCTCGATCATGGAGTATCGAGGGCCGCAGTTCGTGCAGTTGATATATGGATAGTGATAGCGCCGATTTGCTGGATCAAGGAGTTCCTGGATACATGCATCGCAAACCGGGAGATCCGGCGAAATGCGCACTGAGGGCCGATCGTGACCGTGGCTCTCGCGAATCGTAAAGTCGCTGAGTCCGATCGCCGGGACGGTGTGGACTTCAATCGAGGATATTGACGCCGCAGGCGGTAACTGAGTATTTAGAGCGAGAAGAAATGTGCTCAGCGTTTTTGATAACCCTTCGACGTAAACTTCAACGCCTTCGTGGCCATTCCGAACCCAGCCCGCGAGGGCATGCTCGCGCGCAAGTCGATAGACAAACGGACGAAATCCGACGCCTTGAACGATGCCGCGAATTCGAATTGAACGCGCGTCCGGCAATTCTTGTAATCTCCGTTGGCGACTAAACTGCGCTGACCGTCAATCTACGTTGCCTCTAGTCTGCGCTAACGACGCAGCCGTGCCCTTGCCAGCCGATTTGGGAAACCACGCCGTTTTCAACGAGAACCGGCACGGTACGCTGGCCACCCGTTAGCTCTTTCATGCGTGCGCGAGCAGCAGGATCTGCTTCGACATCGTATTCGAGGAATTCGACGCGCCGCCATTCAAGCCACTCACGCATTTCCTGCGTGTGAGGACAGCGCGCGGAACCGAAAAGCTCGAGCTTAGCCACGCCCTAGAACCTCCAGCGCTTCACGGATGACGTGATAAATCGAAGCCTGAACTTCCTGAATGCGCGGAATGTAATCGCAATTCACGACGATGGGAAAATCGACAAGATTGCGCCGCACGATTTCACCGCCGTCGTATCCGAGAAGCGCCGCCGTGAGAAGCCCGCGCTTGCGAGCTTCTTCGAGCGCCATGATTACGTTTTTTGAGCCGCCGCTTGTGGAAATACCGACTGCGACATCCTCGGCCCGCGCTTGCGCAATCAATTGCCTGAGAAATATCAATTCGATGCCGACATCGTTGGCAATCGCCGTCACGTTTGCGGGTTCCAGAGAAAGCGACACTGCCGGAATCGGCCGATACCCGTTGGGAGGGATTATGCAGTCAAGCGCCCAATCGTTAGCATCCGTCGCAGAACCGCCGTTGCCGAAAATTATCAGCTTGCCGCCACGATCGAGGCGCTCGCGGATTGCGAGAGATGCGTTGCTGATTTGTTCCGCTTGCCCGCCCGCGACCTGGGCGCGCAAGCGAGCGTCATCATCGACCTTCATTCGAATTGATTGCGCGGCCTCTGCCACGATTTCGCCGGTCTCCTGTTTCTGCTGGCCGAGAAATGGATAGAGGAATTCCGCGGCACCGACGTCGTGACCGAGTTCGCGATGCTCGAAAAAGACGTGCACCGTCTCCCAGAGCGTGTGATAGAGGATCTCGATCAATTCCTGATGCATGAAGGCGTCGGATGTCGCGGCGCCGACAGCGTAAGAACCGGTGAGGCCGGGTAGAGCGAACGTCATCGCCTGGCGCTCTTGAGCCAGATCGAGGGCTGCCCATACTTCAGGATCGCCTTCCGGCGGGCCGAATCCCATGACGATATCTTCGGGACGGAGTAGCGCTTCGAGCCAGGGGCGGAATTCGATGGAAAGATCGAGCGCGGGGAGAGCACGCTTGCCGACAATCACGGGATGAACAAACTCCACGGAGACGTGTTGCGCGTCGGTTGCATAGGGACCGCGGCCAAACGCGAGCAAGCGCCCTCCGCGCAGGAAGCGGCCGGACATTTCGCGGCAGGCTTCGGCCAGGCGCATCGCTTCGCGCGCAAAAAAGAAATCATTTATTTCGTTTCGCGCGAGCAGGCGTTGCTCGACGTGTGTGGTGAGTTCCATGCCGGTGGCGATTCGGTGGCCCAAGACATTCGCCTCTAACAGATTCGCGGGAGCGGATCGCCGACGAGCATGTCAACGATGCGGCTCGCGCCATAACGCGTCAGCGCCAGGACCGAGCCCGCGGGCTGGTCGCACATTTCGCCGATGATACATGCATCCTCGCCGCCCGGAACTGCGCGAAGGGCGGCGAGTCCCGCGTCTGCCGTTTCTGCCGATAATATTGCGAGGAACTGGCCTTCATTTGCGATGTGAAGCGGATCCAAGCCTAGCAGTTCACATGCGCCGCGAACTGCGTCACGAACCGGAACTGAATCTTCGTGAATTTGCACGCCGAGGCCGCAATCGCGGGCCAATTCATTGAGCGAAGTAGCTACGCCGCCGCGCGTGGGATCTCTCATCCAACGGATGCCGCCGCCGGCTGCCTGCGCGAGCGCTTTCACGAAAGGAAGAACCGAGCGCGTGTCCGATTGCAGATCGGCTTCGATTTCGAGTTCGCCGCGCGCGAGCAGGATGGTGATGCCGTGATCGCCGATCGGCCCTGATAGGAGAACTTTGTCACCGGGGCGAACGGTGCGCGGGTCTACTTTCACTCCGGGCAAGGGGCGGCCGATTCCGGCGGTCGAGATGTACATCGAATCCGCTTTGCCGTGCTCGACGACTTTTGTGTCTCCTCCGGCAATTACGATTCCAGCTCGGCGCGCAGCCGCGCCCATGGCGCGGACTTCTGCTTCGAGAATTTCCGTGGGCAAGCCGGCTTCGAGGACGTACGTCGCGACAATCGCTTCCGCACCCGCACCCGACACCGCCAAATCATTCACTGTGCCGTTCACCGCGAGCTCGCCGATAGAGCCGCCGGGGAAGCGCAGCGGTTTTACGACGAAACTGTCGGTCGTGAACGCGACGCGGATACCGTCAATCTGCACGTGCGCCGCGTCGCCAAGAATTTCCGAGGAGGATTCAAACAGGAGTGGAACGAACAAACCTTCAATCAGCCGGCGGCTGGCCTTGCCGCCTGCGCCGTGCGCCATTTCAATCTGCGGTTCGCGGAAGCGGATTTTTGTGGCCGTGGCGGCCATCGAGTCTCCATCCTTCACGCCGATGAACTCAGGCTCGCCGAAGCACTCACGCCGACAAGCGCGGCCGTTTTTCGATGCTCGTAGTTATAAAACGCGGCGCACGATCCCTCTGACGAGACCATCAACGCGCCGATTGGGTGCTCGGGCGTGCATTCATTTCCAAACAGCTTGCATTGCGCCGGTTTGAGTACGCCCTTGAGCACTTCGCCGCATTGCGCGGCTTTCGGATCGGTCACGCGAATGCCCGGGATGCTGAAACGCTGCTCTGAATCCCACTCCGCGTACTCGTCGCGAATTCTCAGCGCGGACTGCGAAATAAAGCCCAATCCTCGCCATTCGAAATATGGCCGGAGCTGAAAAACTTCGGCCATCGCTTTGAGGGCGGCGCGATTGCCTTCCCACGGCACAACGCGCTTGTATTGATTTTCGACGCGGGCTTCGCCCTTTCGAAGTTGCTGCAGGAGCATCAGAATGGATTGCAGAATATCGAGCGGTTCGAAGCCTGAGACGACAATGGGCTTGCCCTGGTTTGTCGCGATCCATTCATACGGGCGGCATCCGATTACGGTGGACACGTGCCCCGGGCCGACAAAACCGTCGAGGCGCATGTCCGGCGAATCCAAAATGGCTCGGATCGCGGGAATGATGGTTACGTGATTGCAAAAGACCGAGAAATTCTTGAGGCCTTGCGCTTTCGCGCGCATCAAGATTAGTGCCGTGGATGGCGCGGTGGTTTCAAATCCGATCGCGAAGAACATTACATGTTTGGATGGATTCGCCTTCGCGAGCTTCAGTGCGTCTGACGGCGAGTAGACGATGCGGACATCCATGCCGCGGGCCTTGTGCTCGAGAGGGCTTCCTTGCGTGCCGGGGACGCGCATCATGTCGCCGAAGGCGGTGAACATCACGTCGGGATCGGCTGCCACGGAGAGGCCATCGTCAATTCTTCCCATTGGAAGAACGCAAACCGGGCAGCCAGGTCCGTGGATGAGCTCGATATTCGGAGGCAGAATATCTTTCAGCCCAAACCGGTAGATGGCATGAGTGTGGCCGCCGCAAACTTCCATTAGGCGATAGTGCCGCCCCGGTTCGGTGAGGCGGCGAATCTCGTCGGCTGTTTTGTTGATCAGTTCCGGTTCGCGGAATTCGTCAACAAATCGCATGGCGTCCTTTCAGTCTACTTACGGTCATTCTCGCTGCCGTTATTCTGCCCGAGGCATCGGAGTTGCCGCCGGCCGTTCATTCGGGCGCTTGTCCTCTTGATCGTGCAAGCCGTAGCCTTGCACCTCTTGCAACGCGGCTTCCGTTTCGCCGAGCATCGCCAGCGTGCGCATTTGATCGATGGCGTCCTGTTCGCTGATCTTGCTCATCGCGAAACCGACGTGGATGAGAACCCAATCGCCCGTGACGGGTTTGTCATCTTCGAGCAATCCGAGATCGACGCGGCGCCGCACGCCTAGCACATCGACCGACGCGGAGTTTCGATCGGCGTCAGAGATTTCGACGATCTTTCCGGGAATGGCAAGGCACATATGGCATCCTCCCGACCAAGTCAGCTCGTTTTCATTGCTATCCATATCTCTAATCACTGCTGGCGCGCAACAATATTGAAGCTGAGCTTCAATTCGTCCTTTACTTTGAGCGTGCCTCCCGCAACCGAGACGAGCGGGATATCGAAATCTGATTGCAGCAGCGAGAAATCGCCCGAGGCTTGAAGCGTCCCGTTGGCCAGCAGCACCTGCGCTGGGATTTCTAACGGTCTCGTGACTCCGTGGAGAGTCAAATCGCCCTTCAAGACGACAGAAAACCGGGTGTCGCCGACCGCCCTCGAGATTACCTCATTGCTTTGAAACGAGATCTCAGGAAAACGGGATGTCTCGAGAACATCCTGCTTCATCCGGGTTTCAATCTCCTGGCGGTCCTTCGAATTCACATCATCGCTCACCGTGAGCGAATCCGCGCGGATGGAGAATTTCAGCGAGGACTTATCGGGAGTCTCGGGCGCGAACCTCGCCTCACCCGTGAAATCCTGCACTGCGATCGTGGGATTGTGGCCGAAGCCCGAAAAAAGTCCGCTGGCAAATGCGCGAATTGTGAATCTGCTTGCGGCGGCGTCAAATATGTACGGTGCCGCTTCATCCTTCGCGGTCATCCCTGCTCCGGTAGTTGCGGACATCTATTCTCACCTTTGCTGTGCCTGGAATGCACGATGCGGCAAGTCAAAATTGGCAGCGCTGCCTTGCTCGAAAGTGAAGCCGCTCGCGCGACAAGGCTTCGAAGCAACGACCAAGATGCGCCGACACTCGGAGTATTTCGGCGCTCAGTCCTGCACCCAGGCGACCCTTACATCGAGCGAATCTTCATGTACCGCTCAATATCAGGCATTACATTCCCTGCGAGATCGGCAATGCCCAATTGGCCCATGTATCTTCGGACGATGGGATTGGAAAGAATAAGTCCCGCTCCGAAGACCACGAGAGCCACTCCACCGAGCATGTACAAAGTGTCCTTATTCAATGCGTCGCCGTTACTTACGCGCTCAATCGATTCCATCGCTTAACTCTCCTTTCACGGGCCATTCATTGGCCTTGCACTGCAGAATTTGAACCCGCTTCCAGGCTTTCCCCTCTGATTATTTTGCCAACTAGCGATTCAACTAAGCTCGCGGCCCGTTCCACAGCAGCCGCAAGGGGCTCGCTCAATCCCATCTTTCCTTCTTCGCCCCCAAGATCCTGGGGTTCACAGCCGACGAGCAGTACGCGGTTCAATTTTTTTTCCATCGTTTTCGCGAGACGCAGCACGTTCAGCGGATTCATGCCGTGCGTTTCGATCGTCGCAGGCGACTCCGGCGAATCGAGTGCGTCCAGATCGGGCTCGACGACATAGAGCGTTCCGGGCGCTTCGCCGCGCGGGCACGCATCCACGAGAATCGTGACGTCGTAGCCGTCGAGCAGCGCGTACGCCAGATCGAAACCGCGAATACCAAAGTCGGTGACTCGAACCGATTCCGGGAGCTTGCGCTCGGCCAGCGCGCCGGCGACTTCCACGCCGAACGCGTCGTCGCCCAAGAATATGTTTCCAATTCCGGCGACAAGAATACGCGGCGCGCGCACGGAATTTGAGGGGCGATCACCGGCCGCATTCACCGGTTCCACTTCCTCCGGTGAAAAAAAGAAGCGGTGGCCGGGCTGGCGTTCTGTGCCGAGGTCCCGTCCGGGATCGTCGTTGATGATGACCGCCAAGTGAAATTTCCCCTCGTAATCCTGCTCAATCGACTCGACAGTTGCGATCTTGCCGCGCAGAGCGATGTCGAGGACGTCGCCGCCTGCTCGAGGACGCAAGCGGACGTGGTCGCCCGGGCGCACTTCTACGCCGCCAATCTCAAGACTGTCGAGAGTGCTTTTGTCTTCGAGTAGCCGCCACTCCCACTCATTCATCGTGCGTCCTCATTCATCTCGCATCTGGATTAACGGGCCGTACGCTGCGAAGCGCTCCGTGGAGTTTCATGAATTGTTCTTCAGGAAGCGATTCGGTGCGTTCCAGGATGCGGCGAGCGCGGTCGTCGCCGTTCCGCACTTCCTCTTTCTCTTCGTCGGTCATGGTGAGAATTCGCAGCGCCAGGATTTCGTCAATTTCCGTTCCGTCGCAAAGGTCGCCGGCACTCTCCGGAGCGATCTTCGGATAGTCGTACAGGATGATCGGCGAGACGAGCATCGTGTCGCGCTCGCCCTCCTCGCCAACGAGGACGGGCCAATAGCCGGAATTTTGGCACTGCGCCGTTTCTTCCGCGAGCCCGGCGGGAGGATCGAGAAGGGAATTGAATTGGCCTTGCGCGGCCGTGAGAATCGCGTGCGTCGAAACCAGCGAATAATTCAAAAGCTCGTCGCGGCTTTGCAGAGATTGATTCTCTACCGGGGTAAGATTTCTCACGCGAAGAGTGAGACGGAATAGTCCGTCCGCGCGCTGCACGGCCGAAAGTTCGACTTCGCCCTGCAGCGGCTCTTGCTTGCGGACAAGAACGCCAACGATTCGGCCGTCCGCTTCACGCAAGGGCTCGATCTCGGTCCGCTCAGGAAATGAAAATGCTGCAGCTCGCGGTTCACCGAGTAGGTTCTCGATGCGTGCGTCAAAGCGAACTTCGCGCTCAACTGCTTCCTGCCAGGCTTGGTACGAACGGCCGGCGACCTGTAATGAATCCACGATTTCAAAATTTGAGTCAGCGTTCTCCGGGAGATTGACGACCGGCGGCGAGACCGCGCCTACGCTCCGTGCGATGAGTTGAAGGAACCTAATTTTCACGGCGATTGCGGTTTCGGAAGTTCCTGTCACGAGACAATCGGAGCACATCGCCCAGGCATCGCTGACATCTGAATTTTCTGCTCTAGGTTTCGGTGCAAGAACACCAAAATTGAAACGCCGGCGATTTTTGAGTGCAGAAGGCCGGTAGGGATAAAGAATGTATCCCTCATAGAGAACGGCATTGGCGATTTCTTCGACTGTCTTCGCGTTCACATTTCCACCGGTTCTTCCACCGACGCAAGCAGCTGCTCAAACGCCTGTTCCCACGTGGGGATGCCCCTGCGCATCTTGTATTGATAGACGCGCTCGAAGACATCGCGGCGCAGCGAGAGCCACGCGCTGTTGGGGTAGTGGACGTCGATTAATTCGCGC
>Ga0302326_10000635_pt1 | contig 94767 bp, 82 predicted proteins | sample Palsa_T0_3_FD_202264 | JGI IMG/M metagenome (GOLD analysis project Ga0302326, IMG submission 202264) | Peat permafrost microbial communities from Stordalen Mire near Abisko, Sweden - Palsa_T0_3 | ecosystem: Environmental > Terrestrial > Soil > Palsa > Peat permafrost | place: Sweden: Abisko... | reverse complement strand
CGGTACAAACCGGACAGGACGGCCAGTTCGTTTACGTCGTCAAGCAGGATCGCACGGTCGAAATGCGGCCGGTAGTAACCAGCACGCGCGTGGATCAGGAATTGGTGATTGACCGGGGCCTGGAGCCCGGCGAAACAGTCGTCACCGAAGGCCAGCTGCGGCTTACCCCCGGCAGCCACGTGCAGGTTCAGGACAGCCGGGAATCGCCCGTCACTGGCGGGGCGCCCTCCACCAAAGCCAGCTAGGAGATTGCGCGCTTGAATATCTCAGAGGTCTTCATTCGCCGGCCCATCGCCACCAGCCTGTTGATGGCGGGCATCGCGCTGTTCGGCGTGGTGGCTTATCGGGGCCTGGCGGTGAGCGATCTGCCGAGCGTGGATTTTCCGACCATCCAGGTGCAGGTGGGATTGCCCGGCGCCGACCCCACCACCATGGCTTCTTCGGTGGCGACGCCGCTGGAGCGCCAGTTCACCTCCATTGCCGGGCTCGATTCGATGACCTCGACGAGTTCCACCGGTAATACGCAAATCAGTCTGACATTCGATCTGGATCGCGATATCGATGGCGCCGCGGTGGATGTGCAAACGGCAATTTCGGAAGCCACGCCGCTGCTGCCCGCCGGATTGCCTGCTCCGCCCTCGTTCAAGAAGGCCAATCCCGCCGACCAGCCCATCATGTTTCTGGCGCTCACCAGCGCCACGCGCCCGCTGTGGGAACTCGACGAATACGCCGAGACCCTGGTGGCCCAGCGCCTGTCGATGGTCTCGGGCGTCGCCCAGGTCCAGGTGTGGGGCAGCATGAAGTACGCGGTCCACGTGCAGGTGGACCCCGACAAGCTGAACGCAAAACAACTGGGGCTGAATGAAATCGATACCGCGCTGAACGGCTGGAACGTCAACACTCCCGTCGGCACGCTGTACGGCGCCCACACCGCTTACAACATCCAAGCCAACGGACAGCTGATGCACGCCAAGGATTATCGGCCGATGGTGGTGGCCTGGCGCAACGGCGCGCCCATCCGTCTGGATGAAGTGGCCAACGTCATCGACAGCGTGGAGAACGACAAGGCCGCATCCTGGGTGGACACCGCCAAGACCGTGGAACGCGCGGTGAATCTGGGCATCATGCGCCAGGCCGGCAGCAACACTATCCAGATCATCGATGAAATCCGGCGTGTCATTCCAACGCTGCAAACTCACTTGCCGCCTTCGGTGACCCTGACCATTCGCGGCGACCGCGCCACCGGGATTCGCCAGGCCTTTCACGACATCCAGTTCACCATGGCCATCACGCTCGGCCTGGTGATTGCGGTGATCTTCCTGTTTCTGCGAAATGCTTCCGCCACGCTGATTCCGAGCATGGCGCTGCCCTTCTCCATCCTCGGCACCTTCACCGTGATGTACCTGCTCAACTACAGCCTGGACAACATCTCGATGATGGCGCTGATCCTGTGCATCGGCTTTGTGGTGGACGACGCCATCGTGATGCTCGAAAACATCGTGCGGCACATGGAAAAGGGCGAGACTGCGTTTGAAGCCGCTCTGCGCGGCTCGCGCGAAATCGGATTCACCATCGTATCGATGACCATTTCGCTGGGCGCCGTGTTTATCCCGGTGCTGTTTATGGGCGGCATTCTCGGCCGATTATTCAAGGAATTCGCGGTCACCTTATGCACCGCGATTTTCATCTCCGGCCTGGTCTCCATCACTCTGACGCCCATGCTATGCAGCCGGTTTTTGAAAGACCCGCGGCAGCAGCGGCCATCCTGGTTCAATCGGACCATGGAAGGCTTCTTCAACCGCTTGTTGAACGGCTATAAGCGCAGCCTGCGCGTGGTGCTGAAACATCATTACGTAATGGCCGCGGTCTTCTTCATCCTGATCGGCGCCACAATTTACCTTTTCGGCGCAGTCTCCAAGGGCTTCATGCCGGACGACGACAACGACTCCATGATGGTGACGCTCGAAGCCGCGCAAGGAACTTCTTATTACAAGATGGTGGACTACGTAACGCAGGTGGCCAACATCATGCGGCGCGATCCAAATATCGATTCGTTCATGTCGAACGCCGACACCACCAATACGCCCCGCTTCTGGGTGCAGTTGAAGCCGCGCAAAATGCGCGCATTGTCGGTGACGCAGGTCATCTCCGAGTTGCGTCCCAAGGTTTCGGGATTTCCCGGCATCAAGGTTTTCCTGGTGGCCCCGCCCAGCTTGCGCTTCGGTGGACACCAGACTAAATCGGCCTACGATTTCACCCTGCAAGGTCCCGACACTGCCGAGCTCTACACGCAGGCGCAGAAGCTGGAGCGCGAGATTGCGAAGCTCCCGGGCTTAGTGGATGTGACCACGGACTTGCAGGTGAAGAATCCGCAAGTGAATCTGGAGATAGACCGCGATCGCGCAGCGGCCCTCGGCCTGGACGCCAATTCGATCGAAAGTGCGCTCTACAGCGCGTTTGGCCCGCGCTGGTCGTCCACCATCTACGCACCCACCAATCAATACAAGGTGCTGCTGGAGGTTTCGCCAAAATATCAGGAGTTCTCCGACTACCTGTCCAAGCTCTTCTTCAAAGCTCCGGGCGGCCAATTGATTCCGCTCAGCAATTTCTCGAAGATGCGGGAGGGCGCGAGCGCGCAAAGCATCAATCATTCGGGACAGTTCCCGTCGGTGACCGTTTCCTTCAATGCCAAGCCCGGCGTGGCGTTGGGCGATGCAGTGAACATGGTGCAGGAAACCGCGCGGCGCGTCCTGCCGGCGAACATGAACGCGAACTTCGAAGGCACTGCGCAAGCCTTCCAGAGCTCGCTCAAGAACCTGACGTTGCTGCTGATCATTGCCGTTCTCGTGGTCTACATCGTCCTGGGTGTGCTGTATGAAAGCTACATTCATCCGTTGACCATCCTTTCCGGGCTGCCGTCGGCCGGGGTGGGCGCGCTGCTTACGCTGATGATCTTTCACGTGGATCTCAATCTCTACTCATTCGTCGGGCTGATGATGCTGATCGGCATCGTGAAAAAGAACGCGATCATGCAGATCGACTTTGCCCTGGAAGCCGAACGCAAGGAAGGCAAAACCCCGCTCGAAGCCATTTACGAAGGCTGCCTGATCCGCTTCCGGCCTATCATGATGACCACCATGGCTGCGTTGCTGGGCGCTCTTCCGGTGGCCCTCGGTTATGGCGCGGGTGGCGATTCACGCCGTCCCCTGGGTTTGGCCGTGGTGGGTGGGCTGATATTCTCGCAATTGATCACCTTATATTTGACGCCGGTGGTCTACACCTACATGGCCTCCGTGCTGGAGTGGACGCGCCGCCGCAAGCGCGTTCCGGTTCTAGAACCACATGCCGCGCCCATCGGAGCCGATTAACTTGTCTACCTCACTCCTATCTGACCTCTTGTGGTTGTGGCGCACGCACTCCTGCGTGCCGCGTTCACACTCGTGTGAACGCTTGGTTGTATCAAGATGAACTTCTCGGAAACATTCATACGCCGGCCCATCGCCACCAGCCTCATGATGGCCGCCATCGCGCTGTTCGGCATGGTGGCGTACCGCTCGCTCCCGGTCAGCGATCTGCCGAACGTGGATTTCCCCACGCTGCTCGTCACGGCCAGCCTTCCCGGCGCCAGCCCCGACACCATGGCGTCGGCGGTGGCCACTCCGCTCGAGAATCAGTTCTCCAACATCTCGGGTCTCGATTCGATGACGTCCACCAACTCACTCGGCTCCACCCAAGTGACGCTCGAATTCGTCCTGAACAAAAGCCTGGACGGCGCAGCTGTCGACGTTCAATCGGCCATCACGCAGGCCGCGCGTCTATTGCCGCAAGGCATGCCAACGCCCCCCACCTTCACCAAGGTGAATCCGGCCGATCAGCCCATTCTCTATCTCGCCATCACATCGCAAACGCTTCCGCTCTGGACGCTCGATGAATACGCGGAGACTCGCATCGCGCAGCGCATCTCCATGGTCAGCGGCGTCGCGCAGGTGCAAGTGTTGGGCGCGCAGAAATACGCGGTGCACGCGCAGGTGGATCCGCACTTGCTCGCCTCGCGCCAGATCGGCATCAACGAAGTGCAAACGGCGCTGTCGGGCTGGAACGTCAACCTGCCGACGGGCAGCATCATTGGACCGCAGCGCGCGTTTACCCTGCAAGCCACCGGTCAGTTGATGAGCGCCGCTCAATACCGGCCACTGATTGTCGCGTATCGCAATGGATCGCCCGTGCGCCTGGAAGAACTCGGCAACGTCATCGACAGCGTGGAGGACGACAAGACGGCGTCCTGGTTTTACACCAAGCTAGGCACGCAGCGCGCCATCATCCTGGGCGTACAGCGCCAGCCCGGAACCAACACCATCGCCGTCACCGACGCCGTGAAGAACCTGCTGCCCACCTTCCGTTCCGAAATCCCCGCGTCGGTGAAGATGGACATCTTGTACGATCGCTCGGACACCATTCGCGAATCCTACAAGGATGTGCAGTTCACCATGCTGCTCACGCTCGGCCTGGTGGTGATGGTGATCTTCCTGTTCCTGCGCAACGTCTCAGCCACCGTGATTCCAGCGCTCGCGCTGCCGTTTTCGATCATCGGCACCTTCGCCATCATGTACCTGCTGCATTACAGCCTGGACAATCTGTCGATGATGGCACTGATTCTTTCCGTGGGCTTCGTGGTCGACGACGCCATCGTGATGCTGGAAAACATTTTCCGCCACATGGAAATGGGCGAAAAGCCCTTGTATGCGGCCCTGGCGGGGTCCAAGGAAATCGGATTCACCATCGTTTCGATGACGCTGTCGCTCGCCGCCGTATTCATCCCAGTCTTGTTCCTGGGCGGGATTCTGGGCCGCTTGTTCCGCGAATTCGCCGTCACCATTTGCGTGGCCATTCTCATTTCAGGAATCGTCTCGGTGACGCTCACGCCCATGCTCTGCTCGCGCTTCCTGCGCTCACCCGAAGAGCAGAAGCGATCCTGGTTCTATCGCACCACCGAGCGATTCTTTGAAGCTCTGCTGCGCGTGTACGACTATACGTTACAGATCGTGCTACGGCATCGCGCCGTCACCATGGCGGCGTCGTTGTTAGTGCTGGCCGGCACTGTAGCAATGTTCGTCAAGATCCCCAAGGGTTTCATCCCAGATCAGGATACCGACCAGGTTTATGCCGTCACCGAAGCCGCGCAGGGCACTTCGTACTACCAGATGGTGGATTATCAGAAGCGCGTCGCCGAAGTGTTTCGCACCAATCCCGACGTCCAAGCCTTGATGTCCACCGTGGGCGGCACCTCGGCTTCCACCCTGGGCGGCCCCAACTACGGCGAGCTGGTGGTGCATCTGAAGCCGCGCTCCCAGCGCAAGCTTCTGGTGAACGACATTATCGCGGATTTACGCCCGCAGCTCTCGAATTTCCCTGGAATGCGCGTTTATTTGCAGAACCCTCCGACCATCCGGATCGGCGGGCAGGTCACCAAGAGCCTGTATCAGTTCTCCATGCAGTCGCCCGACAAAGAAGAGCTCTATGCCGGCGCGACGAAACTCGAGAACGAAATCGAAAAGCTGCCCGAAGTAGAGGATGTCACGAGCGACCTGGCGATCCTGGCGCCGCAAGTGAACGTGACCATCGATCGCGACAAGGCCGCGTCGTTACAAGTGAACGCCGACGCCATTGAAAATGCGTTCTACGATGCCTACGGCCCACGCTGGGTCTCCACCATCTACGCGGCGATCAACGAATACAAGGTCCTGCTGGAACTAAAGCCTCAATATCAAGCCGACCCGCATGCGCTCTCGCTGCTCTACTTCAAGTCGACGAACGGCTCCTTGATCCCGCTCGATACGCTGGCCAAGCTGCACCAGGACACCGGCCCGCAAACAATTAATCATTATGGACAGCTCAACGCCGTCACGGTCTCATTCAATTTGAGACCAGGCGCGGCGCTGGGAGATGTGGTCTCGAAGGTGCAGGAGTTGGCTCAACAGACCTTGCCTTCCGGCATCACAACGGACTTTCAAGGATCCGCCAAAGCCTTCCAAAGTTCGCTGGGCAATCTCTGGGTATTGCTGATCGTCGCCATCCTGGTGGTTTACATCGTGCTCGGCATCCTGTATGAAAGCTACATTCACCCGCTCACCATTCTTTCGGGACTGCCTTCGGCGGGCTTCGGCGCCTTGATCACGCTCTATTTATTCCACATGGATTTGAACATCTACGCGTTCGTCGGGCTCATCATGCTGATCGGCATCGTGGAAAAGAACGCGATCATGCAGATCGACTTCGCTCTGGAAGCCGAGCGCAACCAGGGCTTCACGCCGATGAAGGCCATCTACGAAGGCTGCCTCATCCGTTTCCGCCCCATCATGATGACCACCATGGCAGCATTGCTGGGCGCGGTTCCCATTGCTCTGGGCTACGGTGCTGGCGGCGAAGCGCGGCAACCACTCGGTTTGGTAGTAGTCGGCGGACTGCTCTTCTCGCAGCTTGTCACGCTCTACCTGACGCCAGTGTTCTACACCTACATGGCGGCAGTACTCGAAAAGATCCAGCACCGCAAGCGGCGCGCCAAGCAGCAGCCTATGCCCGAACCCACCATCGCGTAGCTTGGGGATGTAGCGCACGCACTCGTGCGTGCAGCGTCGGCACTCGTGCCGACGTCCAAGTTCAATATTTGCAGGACCGGAGTTGCCAACTGCTCCCTTCGCGATTTAACGTAAGTCCTTTGAAATGTTTGTCGCCGCAAAAACTAAGTGACATCGCGCACTCGTGCGTGCCGCGGTCACACTTGTGTGACGGCTCGGGATCAATCCGAAGAAGGCGTCGAGATGAGTCTCGACGCGGCACGCAAGAGTGCGTGCGCCACAAAATTTACTTCGGCACCACGAGCAGCGTGTCCTTCGCTTCCACCTTTTCGAACTGCATCGGGAAGCTCCGTCCCACGTAGTAAGCGTCCCACTGGTCCTTGTAATGCCGCGATAGAATCTGCCCGGATTGCCCGATATCGATGTTGTTCAACGATCCGTCCCAGTGCCCCAGGTCCGCAATGAATCGCATGGACGGTCCCAGCGTCACCGAAGTCTGTTTCACGGTGGTAGAAGAACCGCTCATCTCTACCGGCCCGATATTGAAGTACGCTCCGATGGCGGGCAATTGGCTGCCAACCGGATGTTTGATGGTGAGCAGATTATAGCGACCCCAGTTCCAGCGCGCGACGTCGCTGCCTTGCGTTTTCCTGCCTTCCTGTAGCGCGGCGCCCAGCGCAGCTAACAGCGCGTCGTCTTCATCGCGAAAAAATCCGCTTCCGCCGGATTCGACAATTCGCTCAATGGCCGCGGTCGCCATGTACGGCCTATAAATATCCGGTGCACTGGGCCAGGCCGCATGCACTGCTGCCATCCGCAATTGATCGTAGGCCAGTGTGATCACCAGCGGCGCCGCCGTTCCTTTCTCCATCTGCCCGTTCCAGTTCCGCAGCAATCGGACGGCTTCGCCCAGCTCCGGCTGGGCCGGCTTTTTGCGATCGTACGCCGCCACCATCCGCGCCGCGAGAAAACTCGAGAACGAAGAATAAACATCCTTCTCTACCGCCAGCATTTCTTCGGGCTTGAATGCGGTCCGCGCCATCAACCGGTCGCGAATCTGGCGCGAACGATAGGGCGCCGCGAACTCTCCATTCACCCGGTAAGGATAGTTTTCTGGAAACGGATTCTGATTGGCGGTGACGATCCATCCTCGCGGCGGATTGTAAAAGGCCGGCAACTGATCGAAAGGAATGAAGCCATCCCATTCGAAATCGCCGCTCGCGCCATCCACCGGCATATCGCCGTCAAAACTCCTGCGGATCGGAAGCAGCCCCGTCGCCTGATACCCAATGTTGCCGTCCACATCGGCATAAACGAAGTTTTGGCCAGGTCCGGGATAGCGCGCCAGCGCAGCGGTGAACTCCTTCCAATTGCCGGCTCGATTCAAGTCGAGAAAAGGAAATCCGAATCCTCCGGGCTCCGCGGCCGCCCAGCGCAGCGCGAAATAATGGCCGTTTTCGCTGAAAGCCACCGGGCCATGCCACGTCACCCATTGCCGGAATTCCACCGGCCGCGCGCCCTTCACGCGAATCCATTCCGATTCCAGCCGCGCTTGCTCCACCTGGCCGTGAAACGCATACCGGCCGGTCTGCGGATCGATCTTTTCCAGGTACAGGTCCTGCACATCGAAACCCAGATTCGTAACGCCCCAAGCGATCCGCTGGTTGTGGCCGACGATCACGCACGGCACGCCTGGCAGCGACACGCCCGTCACATCCAGCCCGGGAGCTTTGAGATGCACCTGATACCAGGCCGCTGGGATGGACCACTCCAGATGCGGATCGTTTGCGAGAATCGGCTTACCGCTCGCCGTGAATTTTCCAGAGACCGCCCAGGCGTTGGAACCCGGCTGGAATTCGGTTCCCGCGCGCGCCGGATACAGCAGAGTCACCTTGGCCCGGTCGCCTCCCGCGAACATGGCCATCTTGCGCAGGTCCTCGCGCCACGTGCTGGTGAGGCTGCGATACATTTCCAGGCCGCACAGCAGGCTGTCCACAATGCTCCAGGGACGCGGATCGTAGCGTAGCAGCGTGAATTCCAGCGGCAGTGCGTTGCGATGCGTCTCGATAAAATAATTCACCCCGCGCGCATAGGCCGCGAAAACTGCGCGATCGGCGGCGGGCAGCGTCCGTAAATGCTCTTCGGCGATCCTCCGCATGCGCAGACGGCGCGCATCGCGGTCCAACTCGAGCGTCGCGGTTCCGAAAATCTCGGCTAATTCTCCCCCGGCCAGGCGCCGCAGCACATCCATTTGCCACAAGCGATCCTGAGCCGTCGCGTAGCCTTGCAGAAAAATTGCGTCTTCCCAGCCGCCGGCCGTGATGTGCGGAACGCCCAGAGCATCGCGCACCACCACCGCCTGCGCGGAAACGGGGGCCGAGATTTGGCCGGAGATCTTAGGCAGGGGGCGATAAGCAATCCAATAAGTGACGCCGAGAACGAGCACCAGCAAAACCGCTATGCTCAAGTTGATGAACTTCAGGGCTTTTCCAAGCACTGGGACGATTCTACCGTACCGCTGTTTCAGCGCCGTGATTTAGCGCGCGTATGGCCTATCGTTTCGTGATCCTGGCCGCGGTGCTGCTGCTCAACGGCTTTTTCGCCACCGCGGAAGTGGCGCTGATTTCGGTCCGCAAGAGCCGCCTGCGGACGCTGGCCGAGGAAGGACAGGCGGGGGCGCAGGCCGCGCTGAACCTGCTGGCAAATCCGTCCCGGCTGCTATCGCTCACCCAGGCCGGCGTCACGCTCGCCAGTCTTGGGCTGGGATGGGCCGGCGAGAACACGGTCTACGAATTACTCCAGTCACTCTTGCGCCCGATCATGACTCCTCGCTCGGAACCAGCGTGGCACGTCGTCAGCTTCGGAACCGCATTCCTGCTCATCAGTTATGCGCACATCGTTTTCGGCGAAGTGGTCCCCAAGAATCTGGCCATCGAAAAGGCCGATCGGATGGCGATTCTGGTGGCCCCGGTGCTGCTGGTCTTCTCGCGAGTGCTCGCGCCGTTCACTTATTTCGCCGAGGCTTCCGCCGCGAAAATCTCGCGCTGGATCGGATTGCGGTCGGGCCACGGAGGCGGAGGACATTCGGCGGAAGAGCTGAAGTTTATCGTCAGCTCCAGCCGCAGCGAAGGACACCTGCATCGCTTCGAAGAAGACGCGATCCAGGCGCTGCTCGAACTTTCCGATTATTACGCGCGCGAAATCATGGTGCCGCGCAACGCCATCGTGTCAGTCTCGGTGGACGCCAGCCTGGATCAGGTGTTGCGGCGCATGCGCGAGCACGAGTATTCTCGCCTTCCGGTGTACGACGCCAGCCCCGAGCACATCATCGGCTACGTTCACTACAAGGATATGATGCGGATCTGGGAGGAGCGCCGCCTGGCGAATTCCAAGCGCCGCCCGCTGCCTCCGTTTCATCTCTCGCGGGTGCTGCGCAAACCTCTGGTGGTGCCCGAAACCAAAGCGCTGAACGATCTTATCGACGAATTTCGCGAAGCCCATATCCACATGGCCATCGTGGTGGACGAGTTCGGAACCATCGCGGGCCTGGTGACGCTCGAAGACGCGCTCGAGCAAATCTTCGGCGAGATCGGCGACGAGCACGACGTCAAGCGGCCGCGCCCGGCCACCGAAGCGTCCAGCCTGGAAGTGGACGGCACCATCACAATCCGCGATCTGGACACCCAGTATGGGCTGGAACTACCCGGGGACGCCGGTTTCGAAACGCTGGCCGGGTTCCTGCTCTTCCAGTTGGGCTACATTCCCAAACCGGGCGACGCGGTAGTGTACGGCCAGCGCAAATTCAGCATCCAGGCCATGGATCACAATCGCATCTCCCGGGTGAAGATCGAACGGCTGCCGGAGGCCACGGCCGAAACCCTGACTTTGAAGGCAGGACAGCCTGAAATCAAGTAGAATAAAAGGGACCCCGGAGATATATCCTGAAATTCTATGTGTTTCTAAGCGCGGCCCTGCTGTGCGCCGTACCCCCAAGCGCTCCCGGGCAGGACATCGCTCCGGCCACCGCCGCGCCCACTTCCCCCTCGTCTGCCATCAATGACGCAGCCGACGATCATCGCATGTTCAAAGTGCTCCCGAACTACAAGACCATCAACGATCCGGAGCAGCAGGTGCCCGCGCTCCACGTGGGCGAGAAGTTCGCGCTGGTGGAGCATTACTTCGATCCGTTCACCTTCGTGTTCACCAGTATCACGGCCGGTATCGAGCAGAGCACCAATGAAAAAGCGGGCTACGGCCAGGGCGCCTTGGGCTACGCCAAGCGCTACGGCGCCGATTTTACCGACGGACTTACCAACGAGTTATTCGTTACCGGTGTCTTCCCTTCCCTGCTGCATGAGGACCCGCGCTATTACCGGCTGGGGCGCGGCAACGCCTGGAAACGAACGGGGTATGCGCTCTCGCGCATTCTGATCGCGCGCGGCGATTCGGGCAACAACCGGATCAATGCTTCTGAGTTCCTCGGAAACATCGCGTCCGGCGCGATCTCGATGAGCTACTATCCGCAAAACGAGCGCAGCGTTAGCGGCGTGTTCACGCGCATGAGCGTCGAGATCGGGTACGACTCACTGTTCAACGTGCTGAAGGAATTTTACCCGGACCTGAAACGCAAGTTCAGCCACAACCACTGAAGCTTTTCACACCTCTCAGACCTGCTTGCGAAACACCAGCACGTCGTCCTCAGTGGCCTTCGGAACAATGGATGTACTATCCACCGTTAGCGTGTTGCCGTCACTGCTTAGCTTCATTCTGTAGCGCGTGACACGATCGCCTTTGCTCTCCATCTCCACCAGCATCGGCCCGTTGTACCAGAAAGACGCCGTCGCTTTATCCCCGCCCACCTTGCATTGCTTGCCGTCCGTGGTGCACTTCATCTCGATCTTCTTGCCACTCCCATCCGCGCTTTCAGTGATCTGAATAGAGCTGTCGTCTTCATGGATCACCCATGTGGCGCCCTCCACCTTCACTGTGTGCAGTTCGCTCTTTGTGCTATCGAACTGCCAGGTGCCGCTGAGATTGGGACGATCATCTTGTCCAGCCAGCGGGAGCGCCATAGCACAGAGGGCGCAAATAGCCGGCAACGTAGCCGCGTTACGCATGCGAAGTACCTCCTTGCTAGCCACTATAATGCAAATCGCAACGCTACGGGACAGTGCTCAGTGCAATCCTCTAGCCTGATTTTCTAGCGATGTGGCGACACCGGAAACGCCGGACGTCTGCGATGTCCGTTAACCGCGGAAGAAGTAACGGCGGGTGTAGAAGAACCCGGGCTGAAGCCGACCACAAACGCGTCCCAGTTCCCCGTGACGGTGGGCCGCGCCGGACCACCAATACGAGAAAGGATATTCGAGCTCGAGTAACCCGCCAGATACATGTTTCCGCTGCTGTCGACATCCACACCGTAAGCAACCTGTTGGCCGTCGCTTCCCAGGTAAGTGAAGTAGTCGATCCCCGCTGCCCCATCCTTGGATGGATCCAATTTCAAACCAAAAGCATCCACGTTGTTGTCATAGGAAACCTGCAACGCGTCGCTGGTGGATGGCAGGCCGGCGGACTCCGTGTAGCCGCTCACGTACAAAACCCCGCTGCTGTCTTCCTTCAAGTCCATCGCCGCGTCCGGATTCGGACCGCCGAAGTAGGTGGAATAAACCAACTGGCCTTTTGCGGTATCCAGGATGCTGATGAAAGCATCTGTATCCCCGCCGTACTTGGTCTGAAATGCATTGCTCGTCACTGGAAAATTCGACGACAGCGTATACCCACTCAGAATGATGCGGCCGGATGGATCCAGCACCATGCTGGTTGCTTCATCGATTTCGCTGCCGCCCAGGAAGCTGGCATACAGCAACGCCTTGGAGCCCAGGCCTGGATTGATGTGAGCGATGTAGGCATCGCCGTCCCCGCCATAAAATCCCTGATAGGCGTTGCCTTGGACCCAGATGTCGGGTGAATACGTAGCGCCTGCCAGCCAGATGGTCCCATCCGGCGCTACCGCCACGCCATAGGCGTCATCCCAGTGCGTGCCGCCGATGTAAATAGAGTAGAGTTCCGTCGCGCTGCCGGAGTTGGAGGGCTTAAAGCCCGCCACGAACATATTCTGCTGGCCAATCAGTGAACCCTGAAACCCGCCCGTATTCGGAAAATCGCTGGATTGGGTATCGCCGGCAATCCAAATAAGACCGTTCGATTGCACCGCGATGGCCATGCCTGCATCCGTTTCACTCCCTCCGAAGAAGGTCGAGTAAGTCAAACTTTGGCTGGAATTCAGCCAGAGCACAAAGGCGTCCGGCAAGCCGCTGGTTCCTCCCTGGGTGCTCTGCGCGGCATTCTGCAACGGGAAATTGCCAGAAGCCGTGGAACCTGTCATATAAACATCGCCGCCCGCGGTAACCGCCATCGCCCCGAACGTCTCGTCCTCTTCCCCGCCGATATACGTCACATAAATGACCTGGGCGCTCCCCGATAATTTTGGGTTGACGATGGCCAGGAACAAATCCTGCCCTCCGCCTTCGGTGGCTTGATAAGAGCTCCCCACCAACGGCAAGTCGGTGGATTCGGTGGTGCCGCCGATGTAAACCAGTCCCTTCGAATCGTGACCGATTGAGTACGCGATGTTTTCCATCGATCCCGCGAAATACTGCCCCACGATGATCGGATCGATCACCAGCGCACGCGAAGCATCGTAAGCGCCGAGTTGGAATCCGTAGGAACCATCAGCGTTCCTGCGATAGCTGCTCGGTACGCTTCGGCGCGAACCGTCCGCTCGAATCTGATACGCCACGGGACGTTTCTGGATCAGCGCAGCAACCAGATCGCCGTCCCCGTTCAGCCGCGCGCCGTTCAAACGCAATCGAATGGAACGCGGATCGGCGCCCGGATTGACCGTGAGATCGTACTCCAGTTCAGCGCCGTTCCCGTAGTAAGCGAGATCGATGCCTCGATACAATCCCCGCACTTCCACCTTGCCGTAGTTAGGAACCGCATGGCGCCATTTCGAGGGATCGTTGCCGAAGTACAGATTGGTTGTGGACGGTAGCAGCTCAGCGCCTTGGATTAGGGCAGCCGGATTGGCGCCATCGAAACGAAGGCGGACGTCTTGCTCGCCGGAGCGCAGAATCGCCTCCCGCGGCGTGAACTCAAAACGAAAGCGCGTACCCCGCGCCACAAACGCCCCCGGACTACTATTCGCCGCAGGCTCAAAACGGAGCGGCGCGTTGGCGAGAATTTGCATCGGATTGGATTCAGCGGCCGCGAGACAGGCGCAAGCCGCCAGACATAAAACGGGAACTATTTTTAATTGCATGTCGAGACGAATGACGCTAACGACGTATCCACCACGGAACAGGTTAACGGAAAAATGCCGGACGGCGCACTTTTCCGCATACCGCGGTTACAAAAGTTGACAATGTTTGTAAGCACTGACAATGAGTTTATCGTAACGGAGGCGTCTCGCATAGCGTCAGGCGAACTAAGAATGAATCTCACTCGACTTGTGCAAATCGGTATCGCGGGTTCGGCATGCGCCGCGATGCTTGTCGCTGCTTCTGATTTCTGGAAGACGAAGGATTCCACGGTCTGGACCGACGAGGAAGTGAGCAAAATCTTGAGCGATTCGCCCTGGGCGAAGGCCAAGACCGTTCAGCCTCAACAACAGCAGACCAGGCGACCTGGCGGCGGCCGTCGCGGCGGCTTCGGATTCCCCGGCGGCGGACTCGGCGGAGGATATCCCGGAGGCGGAGGAGGATATCCGGGAGGTGGTGGCGGAGGTTATCCAGGTGGAGGTGGAGGCGGTTATCCACAGTCCGGCGGCGGCTACCCGTCCGGCAACAGCGGAAGTAACGGTGACCCGTCGCAAAATGAGCAGATGAATCTCACCATCCGTTGGGCCAGTGCCGCGCCCATCCAGGCAGCCCTGATGCGCCAGGGCGCCTCGGCTTCAGACGAATTGAAGGCCATCGCGGCTTCCACGGAGAAATATTACGTTATTTCCGTGCTGGGTCTGCGCATGCCGCGCCCCCGCAGAAGCAGTACGGTGGATGCCGACGATCCGAACGACAACGGCAACAACAATAGCGACGACAATAGCCAACGCTCTAAGAGTCAAAATGACGCCCTGCGATCCCAATTGCTGGATGCCGCGCAGCTGGCGCCCAAAGGGAAAAGCTCAATCTATGCGCAGGACGTGCAAATCGAAGGCCCCGGCGGAATCGACGGCGTGCGTTTTCTGTTCCCACGCACCAATCCCATCAGCGCCGGCGACAAGGAAGTGGACTTCATTATGGACATTCGCCGCATCAAGGTGGAAGAAAAGTTCAAACTCGGCGACATGCAATACGAGGGGAAACTCGCGCTATAGTCATCCTTGACGTTGCGTCCTAGCAGGCTCGTTCTCATAACTTTGTTGGCGTCTGTCCTGGCCTTAGGCGCCGGCCAGTCCCCGGTCTTCATCTCGTTCGATCATGTCGAACGCCCGCCGGCATCGCGTCGCGATCTCGATCCCGGTTTGCTCTACCTGCGGATCAGGAACAATACCCGCGCCGCCATTCACATTTTCGCGGGTCCGCCCGAAGCGAGTTCCATTGGTGTGGATTTGCTGCACGAGATCGTGGAAGCTTCGAGCGTCCCCGCGCATGCATCCGGCTGGATTCTTCCGCCCAGCCGCTACTCGCCCGCCGATGTCGTCACCACGGTGGATATTCAACCCAATGCCGATCTTTTATTTAGCGTGCCGCTCAATCACGTCGGACCCTGGTGGAAGCTTCGTATCGCGTTTCGCTCCGAAAAACAGCCCGACGGCCTGGTCGATTTCACTTGGGCGGACGTCCCGAAAAATGAGCGGCACGCGTGGAAGATGGATGCTGCGAAGTGACGCCGCGAAGTAAAATGCGGAGGAGCTTGGCCTAAGCCTGTGGCACAATCGAATCATATGCCGCTCGGCATCCCACGTCGCATCCCTCGGCCTTTGTTCACAGTCTGGCGGCCTTTGTGCATAGTCTGGTTGCTCTCCGCCACGCTCTGGGCCCAGAAGCAGCCCTTCGACCTGCAAGCGCTTCTCAAGGTGGCACGCATCGAAGAGCCGCAGCTTTCGCCCGACGGAAAAACGGTGGCGTTCACGGTTCAGACCGTCGATATCGCGCAAAACACCAAGCCGAAGCAGATCTACACCGTCCCGCTGAACGGCGGCTCACCGCAACAGATCACCCTGCAGGGCTCGGACAATGAGCGCCCCGAGTGGTCGCCCGATTCCAAGCAAATCGCGTTCATCTCGGATCGTGCTGGTTTGGATCAAAAAAGCTCGGCGCAAGTCTGGATCATGAATGCGGACGGATCGAACGCGCGCCAGATAACCAATCTCTCCACCGAAGCGGGCGGCGTCCTGTTTTCGCCGGACGGTAAGAAGCTGGTGTTCACCAGCGAAGTTTTTCCCGATTGTCCCGACGACGCCTGCAATAAGAGCCGCTTGGACGCCGAGAAGAACGGCAAGATGAAGGCCCGCAGCTACACCACGCTGCTCTATCGCCATTGGACGGAATGGCAGACCAAGCGGCGCTCGCACCTCATGGTGGTGGATGTGGCCGGTGGCCCGGTCAAGGACCTGACGCCCGGCAATCGCGACGTTCCGCCTTTTTCGATGGGCGGCCCCGACGATTACACCATCTCCGCGGATTCTAAAGAAGTCTGCTATTCGATGAATGCCGACCCCACACCCGCCACCAGCACCAACTCGGACCTGTTCGTGGTTCCCATTATTGGCGGCGACTCCACCAAGATCACCAGTAACCCCGGCGCGGACCAAAGCCCGCAATATTCTCCCGATGGCAAATGGCTGGCCTATCGCAGCCAGGCTCGCGGCGGTTATGAGAGCGATCGCTGGCGTTTGTTGGTGCTGGATCGCGCCACCGGCCGCGTGAACGTGCTCACCGATTCGCTCGACCGTTATGTAAATAGCTTTACCTGGTCGCCCGATTCGAACGCCCTGTTTTTTACCGTGGAGGATCGTGGCCGGCAGACTATCGAGATGATTCCCACTGCCGGCGGAGCCGCGCGCGTGGTGGTCAACGGCGCCAGCACCTTTGACGACATGCAGCTTACCAGTGACGCCAAGACCATGCTGTACTCCAGCCAAAGCGGATCGGCGCCCACCGAGCTTTATCGCGCCAGTTCGAGCGGTGGCGCGCCTGTCGCGCTCACGCATTTGAATGACACGCTGCTGGCGCAAAGCGCGCTGACGCCGCTGGAGGATTTTTGGGTGGATGCGGCCGACAAAACGCGCATCCAGAGCTTCCTGGTCAAGCCGCCGAATTTCGATCCCAATCGGAAATACCCGGTTTTGTTTTTGATTCACGGCGGTCCGGAAGGAGCCTGGGGCGAGAGCTGGACCTATCGCTGGAACGCGCAAGTGTTCGCGTCGGCCGGCTATGTGGTGGTGATGCCGAATCCACGCGGCTCCACCGGCTATGGCCAGAAATTCACCGAAGACATCAAGGACGATTGGGGCGGCAAACCGTTCGACGACATCATGACCGTGGTGGATCACGTGGTAACGCTGCCCTATGCCGACGCGGATCGCATGGTGGCGGCCGGCGGCTCCTATGGCGGCTACATGGTGGATTGGATGCTCGGCCACACGCAGCGTTTCAAGGCGCTGGTCTCGCACGCGGGGGTCTACGATCTGCGCAGCGAATTCGGCGCCACTGAGGAGCTTTGGTTCCCGCTGTGGGAGTTCAACGGAGCGCCCTGGGATAACCCGGAATCGTACGCCAAATGGTCGCCCAGTTACTTCGTCAAGGATTTCCACACGCCCACTCTGGTGATCCACGGCGAGCAGGATTTCCGCGTGCCCTACACGCAAGGTCTGCAACTCTTCACTGCGCTACAGATGCAGAAGGTGCCATCCAAACTGCTGGTCTTCCCCGACGAAGGCCATTGGATTTTGAAGCCTCAAAACACCGTGCAGTGGTACAACGCGTTTCTCGAATGGCTGGGCGAGTGGACCACGAAATCGCCGATGCCAGCGACGCCCGCGGCCGCGTCAACTCCAGCGACTTCTGCGCCCGTACACTGATGGATTCATTTGAAACACATCACTGTTCGCGAACTCCACTTGCAAACCAGTGCCCTGGTCAAAGCGGTGGCCGAAGGAGAATCCTTCATCATCGAGAAATCGGGCGTTCCTGTCGCGGAACTGCGCCCCTTCGAAAAGGGCGCCTCGCCCAGGATGCCCAATCGCGAAGCCATAATTTCCAAGATGAGACCTGCGGGAGATAGTGGCCGCATTCTAGAAGAAGATCGCTCTTGAGGCGATGCTTCGACACGGCGTATCTAGCGAAGTGCTACGTTAACGAAGCCGATTCTGAAGCTGTCCGAGAGTTAGTTCAAAGCTCGTCGGGATTGTACGCGTCGTCGTGGTGCATTCCAGAAATGGCGTGTAGTCGCCCTCGATTTCCGAGCGCTTCCTGCTGCGCGTGGAGGCGACGATAAACGCTCTTCCTCCGCCCTTGTTTCTTCTCGCCGGCGATGCGATTCACCTGGCCGCCGCGCGAGAAGCTGGGTTTGCCGAAATCTGGTCTAACGACCGGCGCCTGATCCAAGCGGCGCCGGCATTCGGATTGAGTTGCAAGTCCGTCTGAGCTTGTTACCCTAACTCCGATGGCCCGCCCGCGCCTCTCCGCCGTTTCCAGCCTCTTCTTTCGCGTCGGTGTCACCGTTTTCGGGGGCGGCGACCCCACCATAGCTATCCTGCAGCGCGAGTTTTACCGGCGCGACTGGCTCACCCCGGAAAAATTCGCCATCGCGTTCGGTCTCGCCCGCCTCACACCCGGCACCAACGTGCTGGCTTTCTGTGCAGCCACCGGCTGGTACATTCTCGGAATCGGCGGCGCGCTCGCCGCAGTGCTCGCCAACACCATCCCCGCGGCTGTACTGGTGGTCTGGCTCACCCGCGCTTACGATCTCACCGCCCACAACCGGCTCGCGCAGTCCATTGCGAACGCCTTGCTCGCCGCGGCCGTCGGCACCATGATCGGCGCGGCTCTCTGGCTGATTCGCTCGCAATGCAAACCCGGGCGATGGCTGAAACCGATCGTCATCTCTAGCGGCGCGTTCCTTTTGGCCTTCATCGTCAAGCTCTCGCCGTTGCAAGTGATCGGCATCGCCGTCGTCGTGGGTTTCTTCTGGGCTGAATCATGAACGTCGTCGTTCTGTACCTGCTGCTCGTAAAGGCCACGCTCACGTCCTTCAGCGGATTGGCATCGCTGCCCATGGTTCGTAACGATTTTGTGGTGCGCCGCACCCTACTCACCGACCGCCAGCTCAACACCGCGGTAGCTGCGGGACGCATCGGCCCAGGCCCGAACGGCATCTACGTGGTCGGCCTTGGTTACCTGGTGGATGGCGTGCCGGGAGCCTGCGCGGGCTGGCTCGCCATGATCACGCCGGCCTTCCTGATCATCCCCATGCTGCGATTCCTGGGCGCTCGCGCCGAACACCCGCGCGCCAGAGCCGTGGCTCGCGCAGTGCTTTTTGCCGGGGCCGGACTCATAGCCTCCGCCGCCGTTCCGATGGCCCGCGATGCCATCGTCAATCCGTTGTCGCTCGCCATCTTCGCCGCCAGCTTCCTCGCCATCGCCAGCGCGCGCATCGATTCGCTGTGGGTGATGCTGGGCGCAGCGTTCATCGGAGTGATCGCGTTCCTGTTCTGATATACTCAGCGATGATCGTGCGTTTTCTATGCCGGATTTTCGTTTAGGCGACATCATTGACGATCACTGCATCAAGTGTCGTCGGGTAACCAACCACGCCATCGTTTCGCTAATCAGCGCAGAGCCCGCCAAAGTGCGCTGCCGAACCTGCTATCACGATCATGACTATCGCCACGAGCAGGCTCCGCCGTCCAAGAAGGACTTGAAGAAAGCCGAGCTGTTCAAAGAGGTTCTCGCCGCGGCAGCTCCGCCCGGCACGGCCATGGAAGCGGACGATCCGCCCGCCGAGTCTGAGCCGCCCGCCAAGGCCGCCAAGAAGGTTGCCGCTCGCGGGAAAAAAGCTTGAGCGGTTCCCTGGCGTCGGGCGCCTGGGACGCCGCTCGTTATCAAGACAAACATTCCTTCGTCTGGCGCTACGGAGCGGATCTTTTGGAGCTTCTCGCGGCCCAGCCCGGCGAGCGAATTCTCGATCTCGGCTGCGGCACCGGACAACTTACCGCCAAAATCGCGCGCAGCGGCGCCCGGGTCACCGGACTCGATTACTCCGCCGATATGCTCGCCGACGCTCGCAAGAATTTCCCCGGCCTGACGTTCGTCTCAGGCGACGCATCCGCCTTCGATTTTTCTGAACCATTCGACGCCGTTTTCTCTAACGCCGTTCTGCACTGGGTCAAGAACGCCGATGGAGCCGCCGCGTCCATCGCCCGCGCGCTCCGCCCCGGTGGACGCTTCGTGGCCGAGTTCGGCGGCAAGGGCAACATCGCGAGGGTACAAGCTGCTCTGCGCGCTGTGCTCGGCCCCGCAGCCGATGCCCAATCGCCTTGGTATTACCCCAGCGTCGGCGAATATTCGGCCGTTCTGGAGCGCCACGGCTTCGAAGTGCGCAATGCCAGCCTGTTCGACCGTCCCACGCCGCTCGAAGGTGAAAACGGCCTGGACCAGTGGCTGCGCATGTTCGGACAAACCTACCTGGGCGAACTCTCACCGGAACAGGGCGATGGCATGGTCCGCCAGTTGGAAGAACTGCTTCGTCCGGCGCTCTATTCCGACGGCATTTGGACCGTAGATTATCGCCGTCTTCGCGTAGTAGCCATCCGCACCAGTTAAGGCCTTCCGCCGTTTCGAACTCCGGCTTCAGGCTCCCCGGCTCAGCTAAGTACCATTGGTTCCATAGCCTTCAGCCCGCTGGCGGAACCCATGGTACTCGGGTACTACGGGAATAAGAGATTTCATGTAAGATGATTAGCACGTACGTAGCAATGTTGTGTTGGGTTTGTGAACGGCAAATCGCCCATCGTGGCGTAGTGTGTCAGGCTTGCAGACGGGAGGCGCGGAAGGATTCCGCACCTCGGCTGCACATTGGCTTAGGGCAGTCAGCCGGACTTTTGGCCGGCCTCCTGAGCGTGGCTGCAGGTTTGCTTATTCCGGCCGTTGTATCCCTGCCCACCCCCTCCTGGCGTCATCCAGCCACCTTAGTAAACCACCTGCCTCACCTTACTCCGGCCGTTTTTCGGACCACCATGGTCGAAGGACAGGTGAAACGCAAGGTTTACCCCTACTCCATCGTTCCCGGTGGCGCCGAAACTCTGCACGAAGCCAGGTGGGCCATGGACGATCCTGCTATCAAGAATCACTATGCAAACGTCAATGTTGCCCAATTGAAGCAGATCAAATTGACGACCAATCTGACCGGGTACGTTTCGTACCGCTGGGGTGAAAAGATCTATTGGACCGCCAAGAAGATTACCCTCCACGCCGGAGAAACCGTTTTCACCGACGGAACGCATATCGTACGCGGACGCTGCCTGAACTGCTATTCCGCACTCCCCATGGCGCCGATCCGGCCGCATGAGCCGACCGAAGCGCTATTGGATGCGCCGGTAGAAATGCCCGTCACCGTATATACTTTCCCGGTACTTCCGGTATCCCCGCTGGTGCTGCCCATCCCGCCCGGCGAACTCACCCCAACTGTCCCGGTGATCCCAAGTTCGGTGGCTCCGCCTGTCGGCAACAAACCGGGAGGGATCTGGTTTCCGCTGATTCCGATCATCCCTCCCATCCACCGCCATCCCGGGAACGGGCCCTCCTCGCCATCGTCTCCGGGCACTCCCCAGGTACCGCCGCCGGTGGCTATTGTTCCGGAACCGCACTATAGCTGGCTTCTCGCCTTGGGTTTCCTGGCGATCGTGGTGGCAATACGCAGGCGGGGTTTCAGGTTTTCCCCCGAGCGACTCCGCGACTGAAGAACCGTAACATCGAGGTAGCGTGGCGTTGCCTCTAGTCTTCTTTGTCGCGGCGATGGCGGTCCGTACGGATCAAACTCTCTTGCGTTCCGGCTGCGATTCGGAAGCCACAGTCGTCGCCAGTCTGCCCGCCGGTACACCAGTGAAGGTGCGCTTCCGCCTTTCGGACGGCTCGGATTGCTTCAAAGTGTCCGCGACCATCGACGGGAAAGATGTCTTGGGCTACGTTCCCGCCACCGCGCTCACCGGATTGGAGCGCTATGAGCAAGAGCGGGCCTCGGCCGCTTCGGTGGATGTGTTGCGCGCGCTCAACCCCGTAGTCGCTGAAACCAGGAAAGCGGTGGCCAAGACGGGCGATCCCGCGCTTGACCGCGCCCAGCAGTTGCTCGAAGCCAACCAGCCCGCGCAGGCGCTGGAGCAAACGCAAAACGCGCTCGCCAGGCACCCGCGCGATCCCAACGTTCTGGTCCTGGCCGGATTCGCCGCTTACCGTGCCGACCAATTGCGCCAGGCTTTGGATTACTGGAAACAGGCGCTGGATATCGCTCCCAACGATCCTCTGGCGGCCATTTACGAACGCGTGAAGCGCGAAGCCGATGCCGACCATAGCGGCGACAAGCTCTTCGGCATTCACGTAGCGCTGCGCTACGAGGGCCAGGCCCTTCCCCCGGACACCGCGCGCGCCATCCTGGCAGTTCTGGATGATGACTATTCCAACATCGCCGCGCAGTTGGGATGCACTTCCGATGAGCGCATCGTTGCCATTGTGCAAAGCCGTGAGGCGTACCTGCGCAGCACCGGCGCCGCGGAATGGAGCGGCGGGCAGTATGACGGACGCATTCACATCGCCTGGACGGATGGTTCCCAGGTTGGCCCGGCCATGCAGCGCGCGCTGGCGCACGAGCTGGTGCATGCCTGCCTGACCAGCATTCCATCCGGCGCGAGGCCCTGGCCGGCCTGGCTGCAGGAGGGCCTGGCGCAAAAACTCTCGGGCGATCGGTTGCCCGCCAACGTCCGCGAACAACTTCGCCAACTGGCCCAAGCCCACGCCATCCCGAAGCTCGAGAACTTGCAGCAGAACTGGTCCCGCATGAGCACGCAAAACGCGCTGGCCGCCTATAGCCTGGCGCTGGCCGCCGCCGACGCGCTTTACGACAACTACGCCAGCTACGGCATTCGCAATGTCCTGACCAATCCGGAAACCCTGCCCCGCGTCACTGCCGACCTGGACGCCAAGCTCGGCCTCTAGTCCCAGCCCCCAATCCCCAATCCCCAGTCCCAGCGGCGAGCGGCGCGAGCCGCCCGCGCTATCCTGGTAGTTCAACCATGCCCTTTGCTTCCATCCCCGAAGCCATCGAAGACTTCCGGGCCGGCCGGATGCTCGTCATCGTCGACGATGAAGATCGCGAAAACGAAGGCGACGTCACCATAGCCGCCGAAAAAGTCACTCCCGACGTCATTAACTTCATGGCGCGGCACGCCCGCGGCCTGATCTGCCTCTCGCTCAGTCCCGAAATCTGCGACGCGCTGCAACTGCCGCCCATGTCATCGCGCAACAATTCGCGCTTCGGTACCGCGTTTACCGAATCCGTCGAAGCGGCGGAAGGCGTCACCACCGGAATCTCCGCGGCCGACCGAGCTCATACCATCCGCGTCGCCATCGACCCGTCGAGCAAACCGGGCGATCTGGTTCGTCCCGGCCATGTCTTCCCGCTACGGGCTCGCGAAGGCGGTGTCCTGGTTCGCGCCGGCCAAACCGAAGCAGCCGTCGATCTGGCTCGCCTGGCTGGCCTGCGGCAGGGCGGCGTGATCTGCGAAATCATGAACGACGACGGCAGCATGGCGCGCGTTCCGCAACTGGCTGAGTTTTGCAAGCTGCATAAGGTCCGCATGATATCGGTCGCCGACCTCATCCGCTACCGCCTGCAGACCGAGCGCTTCATCAAACGCCAATCGGAAAGCTGCCTGCACACCGAGTTCGGCGATTTCAAAACCGTCGTTTATTCCAGCACCATCGTGCCCGAGCGGCATCTGGCTCTGGTGCACGGCGAGATCGCCGGCAAGACCGACGTGCTGGTTCGCATGCACTCCCATTGCATCTATGGCGACGTCTTCGGATCAACGGATTGCGAATGCCATCTGCTGATTCGCCGGTCACTCGAGCGCATCACCGAAGAGGGCGCCGGCGTTCTGGTCTACCTGCACCAAACCGGTCCAGGATTCCGCAACCACACCGCCTATGGCACGCCCGACGGCCAGCAGCAATCCCAGCATGAAAGCGGCCTGGGCGCGCAAATTCTATCCGATCTCGGCCTGCACACCATCCGCCTGCTCACCAACCATCCGCGCAAGATCGTCGGCCTGGACGCCTACGGCATCCAGATCACCGAACAAGTCCCGGTCTAGCGGGCTCTGGAAAACGACACGTGAGTGGATCAGCCAACCCAAACTTCGCTCCGTGTCCAACCCGTTCGAGAAGCTATGCCTGCGTGAAGATTCTCTTGCTGACGTTCTCTGCTGTGGTTTCAGGCACGAGCGGGCCCGCGACTAAAATCGCGCCTGCCAAACTATTGGAATCCGTCGAGTATGAACCGTGCGACTATTATTGCGGCCCCTTGAACCACCCGACCACGGCATACTGTGTTGAGGCGGATGGCCAGATCCTGGTCGGAGAGCGAGCAGGGGTCCTTTGGTTCGGCGAAAACAGCATCACAAGCGGACGGGATCTCGTCGGAAAACAAATCACAGCTCGCTTCGATGAGAGTTCAATCTGGATCAGCAAGGACGGCCCTCGAGCGATCCGGATAAGGCGCGGAAGTAATTTCGAGCAGTTTCGCGATACTCGCTGCCTTGTTGAAGTACACAGGCCAAAACTGGCCCTTGCAAGTAAGCAACAGCGTCCCCGAGATGTTCCGGCAGACGCGTTTGCTCTCGCCGGCGCACAAGTCGGAGATTACCGGCCGATCTTTGTTTGGTTCTCATGCGGCCTCGATTCAGCCTCAATGACTATTGACTGCATGAAATGGTATCCGAAGGGAGACTCCACGGGGACCGAGCGGTACTGCCCCCGAACGGTCGACGGAAGGCCTGTTGCTTCGGGATTTCAGATCGACTATCTCGCAAGCCGCGAGGGGCAAATTGTACTCCGCAGCGGCGACGTCCTCCAGTTCGACCACCGAGGCAGAACCAACGATGAATTGGATCACCCGGCAGAGGCCTGCCACTAAGCCGTAGACCCGTAGCGAGCGAGAGCGTGCCTGGAAGCCAACCCCCAATCCCCAACCCCATTGGGTACCGCGCGCACCGCACCACCCAACGATATCTGCGAACTTCCCCCATGCTACCCTCGTAATGTCAGCAGAGAGGTTTTCATGATAAAGTTCAGCCGCCTTGCCGTGCTCTTAGCTCTTCCCCTGGGCGCCTTCGCCGCCGATCCGGCCCTCCTGCAAATGATCCTGCCCGATTCCCAAGTGGTTGCCGGGCTCGAAGTCACCCAAGCCAAGGGTTCGCTCTTTGGCCAGTACGTCCTCTCGCATCTGTCGGTGAATGACAACAAGCTCCAACAATTCATTTCCCAAACCGGCTTTGACCCCACCAAGGACGTGAGCGAGATCGTGATTGCCTCGAATTGGAAACCCAATACTCCCGACACCCAGTGGCTGGTGCTGGCCGATGGCACGTTCAACGTTTCCAAAATTACGGCCGCCGCGCAAGCCAACGGTGGCGTTCCCGTGGTCTATCAGGGCGTGAACCTGGTGACCCACGCCGCAGCCTCCAGCTCCCAATTGGCTACCGCGTTCGGTTTCCTTAGCCCCACCGTGGGCCTGGCCGGCGACATCACGTCGGTGAAAGCCGCCATCGACCGCAAGCAGACTAACGCCCCCACCGTCAGCGCCGTGTTCACCGACGTTCAGCAAGTCAGTGCGAACAACGATTTCTGGTTCGTCACGCTGGTGCCGCTCTCCAATTTCGCCGGCGCGATTCCGGATTCCAATCTGAGCGGTGCACTGCAAGGCAACCTGTTCGCGGCCATCAATCAATGCAGCGGCGGCATCCTTTTCGGCGATACGGTTACCATCTCGGCGGAGGCCGTGACGCGCTCCGACAAAGACGCCCAGGCGCTGGTCGACGTGGTGAAATTCTTCGCAGGCCTGGTGCAAATGAACAAGCAGAACAATCCCGCTGCAACCTTACTGGACACGCTGCAGGCCAGCGCCTCTGGCAATACCACTAACATCACGCTTTCCATCCCGGAACAGGCGTTGGAGCAATTGCTGAACACCGCGCCCTCTCACGCCCGCGGCCAAGGGAACAAAGCGTCACTGCGGATCAACTAACGTCGCGGATCAACTAGCGGCCGTTTTCCGGCACTCGCGGCTTGGTTTGCACGAAGCGGAAGATCTCGAACGCGGGCTTTCCATGCCGGTCCGGCACCGTGCTGATCAACTGTTTTTGGTAACCCACTTCGCGCGCCACCTGAACGATTCTTTCGTATTCGCCGGCCAATTGCTGAAATTGCGGCGTATGGCCGATCCAAACGTCTTCCGACAAACGGTCGATAAACCAGCCGTAGTCGGACTTGGGATATCCCGGCGAGAGGAAGGATGTGCCGGCGTAGTACATCGGCAGCCGGTTCCGGTTGAGCGCGACCAGCGGATTCAGGATTCCCCAATCATCCACCACCAGATGCTCGGCTTGGATGTTGCGAGCCTCGTCGGAGAGTCGAAATATAGCGTCGTTCCAACTCCCGATCGGGCCGTAGGCCGCCAGCTGATAGAAGTATTCGTTGGTCACCAGCAGATTCGCCCCAGCCAGGAAGACCACCACGGTCGCCAGCAGCACCGTCCCGGCGTGCTTCCACTCTAAGGGGCGCCACGCCGCCGCTTCCACGATGGCTACCGCCAGGAACCATTGCGGCAACGGCCAAAGCAGTACCACGTGATGAGCGCTCGAACCAGCGTTCTCGGTGAGCGCCATCTGCAGCCACGCCACCGCGAAGACCACTAGGCAGAACAACATATTCCTACGCGCGCGTGTCCGCTCCCGATTCAAGAAAAGCAGCGGCAGAAGCGCCAGCGCCACCCACAGCGCAGGCACCAGCTCATTGTGATAGTGATCGCGTCCTCCGGACAGCTCGTGCACTTCGGCGGAAACACGTTCCAGCGCCGTCCTTGGTTGGCGCGGCGTGCCGGAAACCCAGGGTGCATGAACCATATAGTCGAACAGAATCTCGCCATCCAATGTGATTCGCAGTGCCTGCAGCCGGGATGGAAACTGGGACAGCAGGAATCGGGAGTTGGAGCGCAACGTGTTGAAGTTGGAAGCCAGGTTGTAGGCCACCAACGGCAGCGCGCCGAGCAGCAATCCCGCCGCGGCCAATCCCAGATTCTTGCGATTCGAGCGCGCCCACAGCTCGCGCGGAAAAATCGCGATGGTGGCCACCACCAGGCCGCTGAAGAACCAGAGAAACAGCGCCTTGTCCCAAAGCGTCAGGCCGAACCAGAAGAAGGCCCAGAACAGCGTAGAGCGCCGGCCGGTGGAGGTAAACTTGAGCACCATAGCCATGCCCGCCAGAGCCAGCAGGTGTTGCAATGCCACCGGCCCCCAGTCGAAACACGTGGTCAGCAGATACATCGTATCGGTGGCCAGCAACACCCCTCCCACCCAAGCCACTGTGCGGCCGTGAGCCTTCTCCAGGAACCACATGAACAGCCAGATGGTCACTGTGCCTGCTAGCAGCATGGGTAAACGAATCGTCAGATAAGAAGGCCGGATGCGGAGCAGAATCGGAAAGTAGATCCAAGTTTTTAGAGCCCCCAGATACGACAGCCGCATCAAAGGTATCTGGCTGTGGAAAATGTGGGCCTCGAAGATCGCGCTGCCGGGCAGGTGAAAAATGGATGTCGCAAAGAAGACTTCGTCATCCTGTATTCCCACACGTGGAATGAAGACTAGCCCTAGGCAAAAAAACAGGAGAGGAAGAATCGCGGCAGCCCACCTAAATCGCTGGAAGTTGGGTCGCGCAGTCACGGTACTGAGCCACGGCCCCACGGAAGTGATTTCCCGCCGACCGAGGAAGAATTACTGGGCCAGAAGGTAATCAGTATACATCAGTTGGTTACCCAAAGCTGGCCGTTAACGTCTTTCTGCGGTCGAAGCATAAATGTTTTGCCGTGCGAGGTCGATAAGACGCAAATGTCGGGGTTGGAACAACAAGTTGGGCCTGGTACGCAGGACCGGAATGTACCGAAATTGCAAAATTTTGGCCTGGCACTTGAATTGCTCAGGGGATGTGGTATGATCTTGGGAGTTAAACTGCTGCGAACCTCTCTGGCCGATGGGCGCTGCCATCTGGCTGACTGCGGCTTAATAAGTCCGTTAAGCTTTGGTGTTCACCCTAGTTCAGTAATTTGCTGTAACAGCTTGAACCTTTCGAGAGGCTCCCGCGTCTAAACCTGTTGAATGCAGCTAGTGAAAGTGAAGTAACTAATAAGAAGAAGGAGAGTTAACCCAATGACGAAGACCGAGCTAAACAAATTTAAAGAAGTCCTGGAAACTAAACAGGCTGAGTTGGCACAGGTATTACGGAACCGTGAAGGTATTGCGATCGAGAAGAGCCCGGACGCGCTGGATGAAGTTCAGAACGCCGCGGAGCGTGAGTTGGCGATTCGCAATTTGGATCGGGAATCTAACCTTTTGCGTAATGTTCGCGCGGCGTTGCACCGCATCGACGAAGGCACCTTCGGCGTGTGTTTGCACTGCGAAGAGGACATTAGCATCAAGCGTTTGCACGCCGTACCGTGGGCCGCTTACTGTATCCAGTGCCAGGAAATCGCTGACCGGAATCAGGAAGAAGGTTCCGATTCGCTCGACGACATTCTTGTTCATGCCGCCTAACCCAGGCATGCGAAACCATCAGAAGGGGGCGTCAATCGCCCCCTATCAAAGTTAATCTTCTAACACTCCGTCTTTCAATATTCCAATCGCCGCAACCATCCTGCCCGCCCCCGTTTTATCCCTTCGATACGATTCAAGAAGTTCAGCGTTGCAATAAGTGCAAAGCCCGCTGGCGCTAATCTGTCCATCGTTGACGCCAATTCGTCGCAGCTGCCGACACGTCGTCTCAACTAAATCGACTTTCGATCGTCCGGTTAATTGGAACTGAATGGCCACCTCGGGTCCCACTTCGAAACAGCACGCGCCAATCCCGGGACCGATCGCAACGACAAGATCCTCTGGTTTGCTGCCGAACTGTTGACACATGACGTGGATGGCTTTACACGCGACCTCGGAAACTACGCCGCGCCATCCGGCGTGAACCGCAGCCACCGCCCGATTTTGTGGATCGGCTATCAGTATCGGAAGACAATCGGCGGTCCGGATGGTTAGTCCGATACCGGGCCGGTTCGAGGTCAGCGCGTCTCCTTCGCCCTGCGGCCCGGCGGATTCCACTACCAAAACGCCGTCGGAGTGAACTTGTTTAGCGGCCGCTATGACACAATTTCCAGGCCACCCGGCACTGAGCCGGGTGCCGAACCCATGTTGGAGCCATGGCAAAGAATGGAGCGATTCCGCTCGTAAAACGTTGTCGTCGCCGCGCCGGAACAAACCTCATTGTAACCCGCTTGGACTCGGAGGCCGTCCTTAGAGAGTAACCCAGAGAGTAAGATAGCTTAGAGAGGAAGAGCGCAAAATGCTGGAAAGTATTGGAATGCCGGAGTTGCTGGTGATCCTAGTAGTGGCCGTTCTTTTGTTTGGTGGCAACAAGATCCCGGAACTTGCCAAAGGTTTGGGCGAAGGAATTCGCAACTTCAAGGAATCGATGAAGAGTTAAGCGCCGGCTAATCCGCCGCGGGCGCAAGCTCTGGCAGTAACTGCTTTTCCACGGCCTGCACCAGATCTCGCGTGCGGACCGGCTTGGCTAGAAAATCCTGCATCCCGCAGCGGATGGTGCGGGCCCGATAATCATCCGAGCAATTGGCTGTCACCGCGATAACGGGCGTGTCCCGATAGCCCGGCAACTGGCGAATCTGTTCCACCGTTTCAAAGCCGTCCCACCCAGGCATTTGCAGATCCATCAGAATTACGTCGAATCGCGTCTTGGAAGCCGCTTGAAAAGCCAGCCTGCCGGTGCCCGCGCATTCCACTTCGAAGGATTGCCGCCGCAAGGCATGCGCCGCGATGGTCTGCGCGATCGAATTATCGTCCACCACCAAGACCCGTCCCCGAGTCTTCTCCACCACCACCTGCCCTGCGCTAGTTTCCGTCGGCAGTCTGAAAGGCAGGGTGACACTGAACACGCTACCCTTCCCTAATTCACTGTCGACGGTAATGGACCCGTCCAGCAACGCAATCAGTTTTTGCGCCACTGCCAAGCCCAGCCCCAGCCCGCCATGATTCCTCGATAGCCCCGTCTCCAGTTGTCGAAAACTCTCAAAGATGGCCGCAAGTTGATCGGGCGCGATTCCAATGCCGGTGTCGTGCACCCGTAGCGTCAACTTGACCAGCCGATCCAGACCAGCCACGGCCGAAGCAGCCACTTCCACTTGCCCTTCCCGTGTGAATTTTACACCGTTCGCTACCAGATGCCAGAGTATTTGGCGCAAGCGCTGCGGGTCACCCACCACCATTTCCGGCAAACTGCCGTCCAGCGAGCCGACCAGGCGCAGTCCCTTGGCTTCCGCCTTAGCCGCAAATTCACCCAGGACGCCGTGCAGCGTGTCGCGCAGTGAGAACTCGGTCTCCTCAAGCAATACTCGATTGGCGGAGAGCGCGGAATATTCGAGCGTGACATTCAGAATTTCGAGCAGGTTTTCAGCGCAAACGCGAGTTGCGCCCACGTATTCGCGCTGATCTTCCGTAAGCGGCGTTTCGAGCAGCAGATCCGTCATCCCGAGAATTCCGCTCAGCGGGGTGCGAATCTCGTGATTCAGACTAGCGAGAAATTGGCCCTGTACTTCCCCAAGTTCATCCGTTTTCAACGCGATACCGCCTGTTTCAGACATCGGCACGCGCGCCCCCTGCCTTTAGCCGGAAGGAATGTGGGCCGAAAAAAGGAATACTAGGGATACAAGGAATACAAGGTATTCCCATTCCCCGTATTCCTGGCCTTCCTCGTTTCCTCGTATTCCTCGTATTCCCCGTCTCCCCTACGGCCTCGTCGCTATCGTTGTCACCCTCCGGATCCCGTTCGGGTCCAGGATACTGTTCACGCCTCCATAAATAATGAAAACGACGACATTCCCCGGCGGCGCGTCCGACGGGACTTTCACGTTGATCTGCCACAACCCGGCGAAACCCGGCGCCAGCCCCGAATACAGGACGTCGCCGGCCGGAACGAAGCCCGAATTGATGAAAACCTGCGGAGTTTCGCTGGTCGCCACCAGACCCTGGGCGCCCACGCCATCCGCCGGCATTCCGTCGAGAACGCCTTGGCCGGTGGCGAAGAGTGTGACTACGCTGCCCGCCTGGGCCGGATTGGCGCCATTATTCAACGAACCATCCTGATTCACCGCAGCAACCTGACCGGAGCCACTGCCATCCACCGTGAACAGGCCGGGCGACTCGGCATCCATCTGGAACAACCAGCTGGCCAGCACCTGTCCGGTCGAGACGCGCGCCACCTGGATCTCTTCCAGCCCGCCCACCGGCGTCGCGCTCGGAACCTGGAAGTTGATCTGACTGGGTGAAACCAGCTGCAACGGCGCGGCTGTTCCACCTACCGAGACCCGCACGTCGCCCAAAGATATGGGCGCCGGGTCGGAGGTGGACGACGCCGTCTCGCCGCCAAAAGGCGCCGACGGGAACGAGAAGATGGTCGCCAGCATCCCGGGAGCGAAGCGGCCGAAGAAGTTGGCCGCGTTCCCCGAAAGCTGTCCCGGCACGCCTCCAGCGGATGTCGTGTAGTCGATGGCCGGGTAATAAAACCCCACACGATTCGAGCCGCCTTCCGCGATCACCGGATTGCCGAACGGGTCCGTCGCAATCGAGACCGGTCCGAAAGCGTTCAGGGTCGCGCTGGGCGCGGCATTTTCGATCACAGCCGCACCGCTCGCATATTCGAGTACCTGATTTCCGCCCGTATTGGTCACCCAGATGGAGCCGCTCCCCGCATCGACGAACACGCCATAAGGATTACTCAGACTGGTAATCGAAAACAGCACCGCGGGATTGTCGCCGGCCGTTGAAACGCTGGGCAGAACCGCAATGCGATTGTTTCCCGTATCGGCTACGTAGAGTTGATCGTTTGCATCGAGCGCGATCAGATGAGGGCCCGATAGCACGCCCGGGAGAGAGGAATTAAAATCCGGCTGGCCGAACACATTGGCCGCGGATTCGCCGGATTGAAAATCACCGCTTCCCTCCTTCTGGAAATAGAGAACACGGCCCGCGACGGGATCGGAAACCACCAAGTCGCCGGCGGATGTAAATGCGATCCCATAAGCGCTTTTCATGGTTTGCGCGCTCACGTCTTTGATGGGCTCCCCCGTCAGGCTGGTCTGCCCCAGAACCAGATCAGCCTGCGGTAACCCGGTTTGCGGCAATGTGGCGGCAGGTTGTTCGAAGGGCGCCGGAAAACGCACCACGCGCGCGTTGCACGTATCGGCCACGTAGAGGTTGCCTTTCGCATCCACCGCCAATCCCTCCGGTGACCATAGCCCCTGCGCGTTGGTTTGTGTCGGGCTGTTGCTCGGGTAGTTCACGAGCGCCGTATTGAGATCCGGCTGGCCGATCACCAGATCGGCGCTGACATCGGCATGCACCTGCCGATAATCCTTGTAGCCCAGCACGCGGTTGTTGAGCGCATCGGCGATATACAGATGCGGCGGCGTGGATCGACCATCGATCACCGCGCTTCCGCCCAGCAGAAACAGCAACGCGCCGTTCAGGCTGCAAGAGCCCGTGTTGCCCCCGAAGCCCACTTCGCGGCCGTCAATCCAGTTGAGCGAGTTGTATGCAAAGCCGGGCTGTCCGAGCAGACGCGTGGCGCTGGTGAACGTCCCGATCTGTTGTTGCGGAAACGCGAGCACCCGGTTATTTCCCGAATCCGCCACATAGAGGGTTCCAATGCCATCGAAGACGGCGTCCACCGGCCCCGCCACGAACGCATTAGGTTGCGGCCCGGCGAACGTCCCTGCGCTTGGTTGCGCCAGCCCTTGATTGGACTGCGCACCTTGAAAATTCGGCTGTCCAAAAACCGTCTGCGCGGGCGGCGAAAACGCGGCGCTCTCCGCCGGCCATTGCGCGAAAGGGTTGTAGCCTAAGATCCGCGCGTTGCCGGTATCCACCACGTAGGGATCATCGCCGATAAAAAAGATGGCTTGGGGCGGCACCGCGCGGCCAGCGCTGAAAGTGCCGAGCGTGCTCTCGCTCACCAGCGGAGCGTTGGGCGTGGTGACCACGCCCATGACGCGCGCACTGGCCTGCCCAATCCCAAACGGCGGCGCATATACCACCACGCGGTTTGCATTATCCGCGATAAACAGCCGGCCCTCCAGATCGAACGCCAGCCCGGCGGGTTGCGATAGATAACTCTTCCCGCTGCGCGTCGAATTCGCGGGCAAGGAAGTAGAGGAGAAATCGCTCTGCCCCAGCACCAGATCGGCGGACGGTTGATTCGGCGAACCGGGTGTCAGCTCGGCCGCCGGAAATCGCAGCACGCGATTGTTGCCGGGGTCCGACACCCACAAATTTCCCTGCGCATCGAGCGCCAGCCCCGCGCGAAACACCCCGCTGTAGTTCTCGAGAGCCAGCGTGTTGGCCGTCGGCGCGGTTTGGCCGCCATTGGGTGAGTTGCTGTTGAGATCCGGCTGGCCAAGGATCATATCCACCGCCAACAGATCGCTCGACTGCGTGAACGGCGCAGGATATCGCAGCACGCGATTGTTGCCGGCGTCGACGACATACAGGCTGCCGTGCGCATCCACGGCAAGTCCCACCGGGCTGGTAAGACCGGTGCTCAAATCCCCTGCGGGCCCCTCCGGCGCGGTGGACATCAGGTCGCGCTGGCCGATCACCAGGTCCGCGTATGCACCGCTAGGAAAGCCCGACGCGTTCTTCCACGCGAGCACGCGGTTATTACCCAAGTCCGCTATGTAGAGAATGGGCGGCGTCACCGATGTGTCCAGAGCGACGGCTTGCGGATTATTGAATTCCCTGCCCTCAACCAGGTTGGGCGCGATGGCCGTCAGCACTCCCTGCTGCTGCAAGACGGCTTGTCCCACAATTCGTGAAGGAGCCGGATTGAAAATGGTCTGCGCTTCGAGCATCTGCACAGCCGCGAGCAGAAGCGCTTGAGAAACTATTCGGTGATAGGCCACAAGGCTAATTCATCATGTGGCTGCCGGCGGCGAAATTTCTCCCATGAAGACGGCGCTATTCACGCCGAAGAGCAAGGGTGGGGTCAATGCGCGTGGCGCGGACCGCGGGCAGCCAGCACGCGAGCGCCGCTACCGCGATCAAGACCATCCCCACGGCGGCGAACGTGGACGGGTCCATCGCGCTCACTTGGAAAAGCATGCTGCGCAGCAGTCGCGTGGCGAAAAGCGCGCCGATCACACCCACGGCGATGCCGGCCAACGCGGGCTTCATCCCCTGCACCAGGATCAGGCGGCGAACGTCGGTTACGCTCGCGCCCAGCGCCACCCGGATCCCCATCTCCGCAGTTCGTTGCGACACAGTGTAGGAGAGCACGCCATAAAGGCCAACCGCTGCCAGCACCAGGGCCAGCCCGGCGAACAGGCTGAGCAGCAGGATGCTGAATTCGCGCCGCTCGATGGTGCTGTCGATGATCTCAGCCGTGGTTCGCACGCGGAAGAGCGGCATGTCCCGGTCCAGAAGCGCGATCGATCTGCGGATGGACGGCACCACGCTGTGCGGTTCAAGTGCGGTGCGCAACACCAGGTAAACGCCGCGCCTCTCGCCATCCAGGATCGGCACATACACGGTCGGCTGGATTTGGGCGTCCGGCTGTTCCAGAACGTCGCCTACGATTCCAATCACCTGGAGCTTGGAGGGTGGCACGCCCAGCAGGATGTTCTTTCCGATCGGGTCCTCATTCGGGAAGTATTGCTTCCTGAGCGACTCGCTAATGATGACTTGGCCGGGCCGCGGATGATCCTGGTCGAAGCCCTGCCCGTCCTGTTCGGTGAACGTGCGGCCACGCAGCACCGGAATGCCGGCGGCCTGGAAAAACCCAGGGTCGACGGAGCGGTAAAGAGCGTCCATGAGCGCACCGGGAGGCATGCTGCGGCCTTCGATCTTGAAGACCCAATCGCTGCAATGGCCGCCGGCGGGCGGACAAGTGGTCAAACCGGCCGACTCCACTCCTGGCACTGCGGCGGCCGACCGCTCCAGCTTCTTTAAGAACGCCGAGACGTCCGAATTCTTGGGATATGCGGCTTCGGCGGGATAGACGCCGACGGTGAGAGTATGGTCGGTTCGCGCCCCGATGTGAACATCCTTCAACTGTTGAAAGCTGCGCAGCAGCAGCCCGGCGGCAACCAGCACCATCAACGACAGCGCAACCTCGGCTGAAACCAGAACGTCGCGGAAGCGAGCGTGCGAACGGCCGGGGGTGGAAGCGCGGCCGGAATCCTTGAGGTTGCTCACCAGATCGAAGCGCGAAGCTTGTGCGGCAGGGAAGAGCCCGGCGGCAATGCCAGTGAGCAACGCGACACCGAAAGTAAACAGGAAAACCCGGTAATCCACGCCGATTTTGTCCACCTGCGGCAGGTACGCGGCGTCGGGCGCTTTGGCGGCCAGAAACCCAGTGGAAAATGCCGCCACGCCGAGACCCAGCATGCCGCCCAGAACGGACATCAGGATGCTTTCGGTGAGCAATTGACCGACGATCCGAGCACGGCTCGCGCCCACCGCGGCGCGAATGGCAACCTCACGCTGGCGTCCCAATGACTGCGCCAGGAGCAGGTTGGCGACATTGACGCAAGCGATGATCAGAACGCAAACCACGGCGCCAAACAAAACCAGCAGCGAAGTCCGGATATCGCGGACCGTCATCTCGCCGAGCGAAACAACATTGCCGCCCTTCCCCATCACTGCTTCCGGATGGGCGTGCTTAAATTGTTTGACGATGCCGTCGATTTCCGCGCGTCCCTGTTCTACGGTCACTTGCGGGCGCAACCGGCCGATCACGTCCAGATAATGGTTGTCGTGGCGCCCCATTTGTTCCGGCGTAATGCGCTGTTCGAGCGGCACCCAAACCTGCACCGTGCGGCTGGGATACATGAACCAGCGCTGAAGAATGCCGACGATCTGGTAGTCCTCACTATCCAGCCGGATCTGGCGTCCCAGGGCGTCGGGCGAGCCGGCGAATCGACGCTGCCACAATCCGTAGCTGATTAGAGCCACGCGGGGTGCACCGTGCCGGTCCTCATCGCGGCGGAAATTGCGGCCAAGCATGGGCCGCACGCCAAGAGTGGTCAGCAGGTTGTCCGAAATCAGCGAAGCGTCGATGCGCTCCGGTGTGGAGTCGCCCGAACTGCTGGCCAGGTTGAACTGCTCGTCGCCGACTGCGGCAATCTGTTCGAATTGGCGGGCATCACGGCGCCAGTCAAGATAATTTGCGGGCGCGACGGAATTGTAAGGCTCGTCGCCAATGACGTCGCGCTCGAATAGCTGAACCAGCCGGTCGGGATCGGGATAGGGCAGCGGCTGGAGCAGCAATGCGTTCACTACGCTGAAGATGGCCGCGTTGGCGCCGAGACCGAGCGCGAGGACGGCGATGGCGACCATGGTTCGCCCCGGACTCTTGCGCATCTGGCGGAGTGCGAAGCCAGTGTCTTGGAGCAGCGTGGACAGCATCAGGCGAGATTAAAGGGCACGTGGCGTTCCATCCGCCGGCCATCCGCAGGCATTCACGCTGGAAGCCTTGCGGCCTTGGGGACTGCTCGCTAGCGGCATTTGGTGTTCGCTAGCGGACATCCGACGGAACGGTAGACGGAACCGCGCAACAGCCATTATATTGATATCAACGTACTATCAACCGTACTATCAATCATGAGGAGGAAGCAATGAGGCCGAAGTTTCGAGTGACACATTTCACGTTAGTGATTCTGCTCAGTGCGATGTGGATGGCGCAAGCACAGGACACCAAGACACCGTATCCGGGCATGGCCCCGCTGGACCAATACCTGATGGCACGGAATGCCGAGATAGCGCTCGCGCGGAGTGCTGCCCCAGCATCGATCGCTCAGGATGCCGAGGTTATGGTCCTGGGACGGCATGCCTACGAAACTGCGGTCAAAGGCAAGAGCGGCTTCGTGTGTATGGTCGAACGATCCTGGACCGCCGGAAACGACGATCCCGACTTTTGGAATCCCAAGATACGGTCTCCGATCTGTTTTAATCCCGCGGCAGCGCGATCCTACCTGCCCTTAACGATCAAGAAAACCGAGCTGGTGTTGGCCGGCCGATCCAAGGCTCAAATGTTCGAAGATCTCGATGCCGCCTTCCATCAGAAGAAATTGCCGGGCATGGAATCCGGCGCCATGTGCTACATGATGTCGAAGCAAGGGTACTTGAACGATCGTGACGGGCACTGGCACCCGCACCTGATGTTTTTCGCGCCTCTGACAGACACCGCCGCTTGGGGCGCAAACTTGCCGGGCTCCCCGCTGATAGGAGCCAAGGACCCTGAAGATCGACTGACCATTTTTCTCATTCCGGTTGCCAAGTGGTCCGACGGAACGCCAGCGAGCATATAATGGCGCTGATATGGATAAGATCCGAATAACACTGGCTCTGGTCGCGCTGGCCGCCTCGCTCCAAGCCCACGTCACCAAAATCACCATCGAGCACCGCGAATCCCCTGCATATAGCGGCAAGGTCTTCGGAAAAGCCGGCCAGTACGAGCTGCTCACCGGACATTTCACCGGCGAACTCGATCCCAAAGACCCGCACAACCAAGTGATCACCGATATCCAGCTCGCCGTGCGCAATGCCAGGGGCATGGTGGAATATACCGCCACTTTCGCCATCGCCAAGCCCATCGACATGTCGAAATCGAGCGGCCTCCTCATGTACAGCGTCGTCAACCGCGGCAACGGCGCGCCCGAACCGGATGCCGATGGAGACGTCAGCGTAGTCTCTGGCTGGCAGGGTGACGTCACCCCCCGCGCCAATCTTCAGACCATCACTGTCCCCATCGCGAAGAATGCCGACGGCGGCGCCGTCACCGGCCCCATCGCCGCCCGCTTCATCGATTTCCCTAACGGCATCACGACCATCCCGCTCTCTATCGCCACCAGCGCCATCGTCTATCAACTCCCGGCTTCTCTCGACACTACGAAAGCATTGTTGACCAAGCGCGCCACTGAGGACGGCCCCCGCACCACCATCCCATCCGCCGACTGGGCTTTCGCCGATTGCAGCGCAGTCCCCTTCCCCGGCACTCCCGATCCCACCAAGATCTGCACCAAAGCCCCGCTCGACAACACGCTCTTGTACGAACTCGACTACACGGCAAAAGATCCCCTGGTGCTGGGCATCGGTTATGCCGCTACTCGCGATCTCAACTCCTTCCTCCGTTACGAAGCAAAGGATTCGGCCGGCACCGACAACCCGGTGGCCAGCCACATCCGGTGGGCCATCTCAGAAGGCAACTCCCAGAGTGGCAATTTCCTCCGCAGCTACATTCACCTCGGCTTCAATCAGGATGAAGCAAACCGCACCATCTGGGACGGCTCCAACCCGCACATCGCCGGACGCCAACTCGCTATGAACTACCGCTTCGCCATCGCCGGCGGCACGGTTTTGCTCAATGAGCCCGGCTCGGATGGCGTGGTCTGGTGGGAAGACTATCCAAATGCCGCACGCGGCCTTCCTCCTGCCGGCCTTCTGGATCGTTGCCGCGCTACTAAGACTTGCCCCAAGATCATAGAGACCTTCGGCGGCCTCGAATTCTGGGGTCTTCGTATGTCCGCCGACCTGGTGGGCACCGACGCCAAAGAAGACATTCCCCTTCCAGATAACGTCCGCCGCTACTACTTGCCTGCCACCACGCACGGTGGCGGCCGCGGCGGCTTCGCCGTCGATCCCAGCGCCACGCCCCGCAACTGTGTGCTCCCGGCCAACCCCAACCCCGAGGCCGAAACACTGCGCGCCCTGCGTGCCGATCTTGTGGAATGGGTCACGAAAGGAATCGAACCGCCGGCGAGCAAATACCCGAAACTGCATCCGAGGGGCGGTGAAGAGGGCCAACTCGTCACAGCCAACCACAGCGCCATGGGTTTCCCCGATATCCCCGGCCAGCCCTTGCCCGATGGCGCGCTCAACCCCATTTACGATTACGACTTCGGCCCTGAATTCCGTTACGCGGATCTGGCCGGCGTCATCACCAAGGCGCCGCCCGTGGTCCGAAAGGCCCTCCCGACGCTTGTACCCAAAACGGATGCCGATGGCAACGACCTGGGTGGTGTCCCTTCGGTCCTCCGCCAGGTGCCGCTCGGAACTTATACCGGCTGGAACATCACCGCCTTCGGCTGGAATAAAGGCGCATGGTGCGGTCTGAACGGGGGCTACATCCCCTTCGCGAAGAGCAAGACGGAACGGGAAGCCAAACACGATCCACGCCCCTCCATCGAAGAGCGCTATGGCACCCATGAGCACTATGTTGAGCTTGTGCAGGCCGCTGCCTCTAAGGCAGTAGCGGCGCGTCTGCTGCTCCAGGACGACGCCGACAAACTTATTTCCCAGGCCGAAGCCAGCGATGTAGCCGTGAATCCGGCACTCAAGAGCCCGGCCAACGCCAATATCCCGGCTGCGAATGCCCGCAGAGCTGCACGCTAGCTGTTCAGTGGCCGCAGGTGGATAGGTCGTCGTTCAGCACGAGCCCTGAAATCAGCGCCGTGTCTTGGTGCGAAGCTAGATCGTAAACTGCGAGCTCGGAGGTCCACACGTTATGTGGGCTTCCAGGCCCTAGCGGAGTGGTCCCGTAAGGACGCAGATAAAGGACCGTCTCGCCGTAGAGCCACAATAAGCTCCGCGCCGTCAGTTCCGGCGTCCAGGTCCGGGTGGCTGGGTTCAGAAGGAAGTAGTCGTTCTGCGGATCTCCGGCGCCCCCGTTCTCGCCATAGAGACCCACCAGCAGGCTCTTGCCGTCGGGCGACCACACGATGTCCTGGGGCATGTCCTGACCAGACGCATCGCGCTTCGGCAAACCGACGCGCTCCATCTCCCGCTGCGTGCGAGCATCGAGGATAGCCAGACCGCCATCGAAAAAAGCGGCGATCCGCATGCCGTCCGGCGACCACACCGGCTCGCTATACTGGCCCAGCTCAGTCCGCGATTGGCCGGTCGCGGCATCGGCGAGGAACAGCGATTCTGCGATGACCAGCGCCAGGCGGCGGCCATCGGGCGAGACGGCCTTTTCGTCGACGTCGTGGATGGTCCACAGGTTCCGCAGCAGGCTGTGGAGTTCTGCGCCCACTCGGACCAGCAATCCACCGTTCGCGGTTACCCCGTTAAGATTAAGCCCGTATTCCCGCGAAGTGCGCCAGACGAAGCGTTCCTGGCCGGTCTGCCTGTCATAAGCCCAGACCTCACGGTTTCCGCCACTGCCGTAGCCGTTGCGGGAGCGCTCGGCATCGGGGTCCGAGGCGAAGTAGATCAGCTTGCCGTCGCGCGAGCACACGGGCTCCGAATGGTCGCGCGCGGAGTGCGTGAGCTGGCGGAAATCCAGGCCTCCCGCGTTCGCCATCCAGATCTGGGGAAACGTCCGGCCGTGTTCGGCGTAGTCTCGACGGGTCAGCACCACCTGCGCGTCCACCTGCGCACCCAGCGAAGCCCCTCCGACAACCAGAATCGAGCACACAGCAACGGCGCGCATTCGCATCAAACGACGTGCAGCAACACTCGGCAGTTACGGGCTTGATTTAGCACCGGCGCGCTGTGTTAACCTTCGTCCTAGGAGATCCTTCCTGGGAGATCATGGCTCGCTGTTTCCCGTCCATACTGACCGTTCTCCTGCTGGCCGGAGTTCCCGGTTTTGGCCAGACCACGTTCACTGGAATGTTGCGGAGCATTGGAAAGAGCAACGTCGTCGTTGAGTCCGACGACAAGACCATCACCACTTTCTCGACCGCGAAATCGACCAAATACATAAACGCTTCTGGCGGTTCGACACAGCTCGGCGATTTTCAGCCTGGCGATCACGTGCGTATCGCCGCGGACCAGGTCAACAACGTCTACCATGCCTCAACGATGACCATGGTCAGGGAAGGCACAATGGACGAGCGCGCGGCCGCGTCGCAGGCCATGAACGACACGTCGCATCCCTTAGCTTTATCGAGCAACGCGTCCAGTAATTCGGCGAGCAACAACCCGGGCGTCTCATCCAGCGGCAGCGCCCCCGACAGTCCCCCCGACCGTCCTAAGCTGCACAAGGCGGCTTCGAGCGGGGCCAGCACTGCCGGTGGTTCTTCAAACAATCCCTCAAACAGCTCCGCAAGTACCAGCGCAAGTACCAGCGCAAGCAGCCCTCCAAGCAGCCCTCCAAGCAGCGCTTCAAGCAGCGCTTCAAGCAGCGCTTCAAGCACCCCCCCAAGCAGCCCTCCATTTAACGACGACCCCGACCGCCCCAGGCTAAAACGGACGACCGGGAGTTCAAATGGCACGCCCTCGACGAACTCCGACGCCACGGCCGCCGATGCACGCCCGAGCCTGCAGGCCGACGTCTCTAACGGCGTAACGCGGACACCCTCTCCGCCCGTGGTTAGCGCACCTTCGGAAGAACGTTCGTCCGCGAGTGGGAACAGGCGCGAGAGTTTGCCTGGATCCGAAGACCCGTTCATCGATCAGACCCGAGAAGAGGCTTTTTCGTTCACCGAAACCCTCCCCAATTACGTGGTCAAGCAGTACACTACGCGCTACGCGGCCCGGTTGGCGCGCGGGAGCCAGACCTCCTGGCAGGCGCTGGACACCGTTACCGCCGACGTGATCGAAGAGGGCGGCACCGAGAAATACAAGAATATTCTCGTCAACGGGCAAGTGCCCAAAGTGGATGTCGAAAAGACCGGATCATGGTCACGCGGTGAATTCTCCAGTCTGCAGCTGGACGTGCTGGCTCCCAACACCAACGCTCATTTTCACGGCAAGAAAGCCACGACAATTGTGAACCGGGCCGCGTTTCTTTACGACTTCTCGGTGGAGCAACCCAACTCGCACTGGCACATTGAGGCGGACGGCCAGTCTGAACAGCCGGCCTACACGGGTTCGATCTGGATCGACAAAGAGAACCATCGGGTGCTGCGGATCGAGCTATCGGCACAAAACCTGCCGCGGGCGTTTCCTCTCGACACAGTGGAATCGGCTGTCGATTACGATTATGTGTTCATAGGCGATGGCAAGTATCTGCTGCCGGTCCACTCCGAGGCGCTGAGCTGCGCGCACGGAGCGAACGGGTGCACCCGCAACGTGATCGACTTCCGGAACTACAAAAAATTCAGCGCTGACAGCAGCATCACGTTCGATCCCGAAAAATAAGGATACGGCTAGCCAGGCAGGCTGCGCATAATCAGCGCGCGCATTGCGACACAAGATGGAAGACGCAGAGTGCGACGTTACAGGCTCGCGCGGTCGATCTGGTTTACCATACGGAAGGCAAGAGATGATGACTGGCAAGCAAGAGACAGTGAAATGGGCGTTTCTGATCGGGGTTCTAAGCGTCGCCGCAGCATCGCACGCTCAGAATTCTCCGCCGCGTATCGAGGTGCCTGGCGGTCCGATGCCCATTTGGGTCTTGGCACAGAGTCCGGCCGACACCTCTACTGACCTTCAAGTGATGTGCCTGTTTCGCTCCTCGCCAGCCAACACGCTGCATGGCTCTTTGGTCGAAATCAACGAGAAGCTGAATGGCCTGCTCGATCGCATTCGCAAGCCGGAGTTGTTTCGTGGCGAGCTTGGGGAGACGCTCGTGATCCGTCCACCAAAAGGAAGCCTTGCCGCGCACCGGTTGCTGATCATCGGGCTTGGGGATTCGCAGACTTTCACGCCGCAGCGTATGCAACTCGTGGGGGAGATCATTTATCGCGCGGCGAGTGATTTGGGCGTCAAGCATCCGTTCTTCGCCCCCACCATCCTTGATGGCGGAGTCACCAAGTTCACGACTGGACCGGTGGCCGAACAGGTGATCACGGGATTTCTGCGTGCGGATGCGACGGAAAAAGCATTGGCGAGTGGAAGTGCAGCACGTGGTTCCGGACCCAGTGAGCTGACCTATCTGGCCGGCGTAAAGAACGTGGGCAGTACGCGCGACGGGATCATGAAGGTGATTTCCGGGGCCGCACAAAGGTAGTTAGGAAGACGACCTGTCATGGCCGATGAAGAACGCATCGCAAGGCTCGCTAGGCACATTGGCGAGGATGTAAGGAAAGAGCAGCACCTCTTGCTGACCGATGGCGAGGTACTTGAATTTCGCCGTCAAGGAGCTGCGCAGTTGCACGCCATCTGCGCCGACTTTGCCGCGTCCATCAACCGCTTGCTCACGCCACCGGTGCTCGAAATGGTACCGCCGGACTTCGCCCCCGAAATGTTTCGCAACTCCGGCGCCAACCTCATCCAGCTCAATGCGCAAGGGCGGATCGTGCAGATTGCGTTTGAATCGACGCGAGAAAGATTTTCGACCGACAAATTCCTGATTCCGTACATCCTCGAAGGCGAGGTCCGCGCCTACAACCAGGAAATGCTGGAACGAACCCAGGTCCGCTCGCATGCTCTGTTCTATTGCGTCGAGGACAGCCGGAAGGCATGGCGCTACCACGACTTGCCCAGTGGTCGGTCTGGGCTGTTCAGCCAGGAACAACTAGTCAGTTTAATGGAGCGGATCGTTTGAGCCGTCGCGCCTCTTTGGCGCTCGAGGAATTCCGGCGGTGCGGATTGTCGGACGCTCAAGGAGAACGCCAATTCCTAAAGGGCGTATACTGGGCGGCCATGAAGTTACCCTGCGCCGCTCTGATATTTGGGCTTGTAGCGATGCCGTTGAAACCGCAGTGGCTGAATTATCCGACTCCCGGAATTCCGCGCCTCCCAAATGGAAAGCCCAACCTTGGCGCGTCAGTTCCTCGAACAGCGGACCACAAACCGGATCTCTCCGGCGTCTGGCAACTGGAACCTGCACACTGCAATGTTTCTGAAAGTGTCGGATCTTGCGGCCAAGATTATACCGGCGGGCCGGAGTTCGCGAATATCGGCGCCCGCCTTTCAAGCGAACTACCTTATCAGCCATGGGCCGCTGAGCTGGTGAAGCAACGCGCCGCTGGCATAGGGAAGGACGATCCCGTCGCATTGTGTAAGCCAGCCGGAGCGCTACGCCTGTTGACCTATCCTCCATACCGGAAGCTCATCCAAATGCCGGGGCTTGTTGTAATCCTGTCGGAAAGGGACGTGACGTTCCGACAAATCTTCATGGACGGTAGGCCGCTGCCCAAAGATCCGAATCCATCCTTTAACGGATATTCAGTTGGCAGGTGGGAGGGCGACGCATTCATTGTCGAGACCATTGGATTCCGCGACGGGATTTGGCTCGATCGCAAGGGAAGTCCGCTCACCGATGCCGGACGAATGACGGAACGTTTCAGACGGACGAATTTCGGGAATCTGGACATTGAGGTGACAATCGATGATTCTAAGGCATACACCAAGCCGTGGACCATCAAGCTGCACCAACTGCTGGTGCCGGACACGGACCTTCTCGAATACTACTGCCAGGACAATGAGAAAGACACCGCTCACATTATCGGAAAGTGACTAAATTCGCTTCGTTCATCGATTCGCGGTTGAGGGGATCGATCTACCCTTCGCCGTCAGGGAGGACCTATTCTTGCACATCTCATTAAACGTGCATATTTCGCGCTCATGAGGAACTGTCCGACAGCCGATGTTAAGTATTGGGCCAGTCTGAAGTCGGCAAAGGCCAATTGAGGTATCCCCGTGGGCACGGATCATCGGTCGCTCGTTCTGTTGACAGGAGCCTCGGGCTATATCGGAGGGCGCCTTCTCAAAGCGCTTGAGTTGGCAGGCTGGCCCGTCCGCTGCCTCGCTCGGCATCCTGAGTTTCTTGAGTCACGAGTTTCTTGCTCCACCGAAGTTGTTCGGGCGGATTGCCTGGAGCGTACTTCACTCACGTTGGCGCTCAAAGGGGTAGATACCGCGTACTACCTGGTGCATTCCATGGGTTCATCGGGACAATTCGAAGACGAAGACCGGCAAGCCGCACGGAATTTCGCCGACGCGGCACGCGAACAAGGCGTGAGGCGCATTATCTACCTAGGCGGCTTGGGAAACCGCGATCAAGACTTATCCGCACACTTGCGGAGTCGCCATGAGGTGGCAGACATCTTGCGAGACTCCCGGGTTCCGACCATCGAATTCCGCGCCTCGATCGTAATTGGCTCCGGAAGCCTTTCTTTCGAAATGATTCGTGCTCTGGTGCAACGCTTGCCGGTCATGATTTGCCCGCAATGGGTTGAGATCAAAGCCCAGCCAATCGCGATCGAAGATGTAATTGCTTATCTTGTGGTGGCTCTGGAATTGCCGGTGGAACAGTCTGTGGTATTTGAGATCGGTGGTCCCGACCAAGTCAGCTATGGCGAAATCATGCAAGAGTACGCGCGCCAATGCGGGCTGCGGCGATGGATGATCCCCGTGCCGGTCCTAACGCCCCGCCTATCGAGTTTGTGGTTGGGTCTCGTCACTCCGATTTATGCTCGCGTAGGCCGCAAGCTTATCGAGAGCATGAGAAATCAAACTCTAGTCAACGATCGGTCCGCGCTGACGACCTTTGGTATTAAGCCGAAGGGTTTGAGAGAAGCAATCGAGAGAGCTCTTCATCACGAAAGCCGGGATTTCGCCCTGACCTCCTGGTCCGATGCTCTCTCCTCCGGTGGGAAGACGGCATCGTGGGGTGGTGTGCGGTTTGGGACGAGGCTGGTGGATTCCCGGACCATACAGGTATGCGTTCGACCGGCCTTGGCTTTTGCCCCGATCCAGCGGATTGGAGGCTCGACCGGATGGTACTTCGCCAGTTTCCTATGGCAAGTTCGAGGCTTCTTCGATCTTCTTGTCGGCGGCGTGGGACTGCGCAGGGGCCGCAGGGATCCTCATTCGCTGGCCGTTGGCGATGCTCTGGACTTCTGGCGGGTGGAGGGCTTTGAACCGAATCGCCGGCTCAACCTGGTGGCGGAGATGAAAGTGCCGGGCCGCGCGTGGCTTCAGTTCGAGGTTGAACCAAACAGCGGGGGCTCCCTGATTCGCCAGACAGCGATTTTCGATCCTGCCGGACTAGCGGGGCTTCTCTATTGGTACATGCTTTACCCAATGCATAACTGCATCTTCAATGGGATGCTTCACGAGATTGCAGCAATCGCGGAGCGCGAGCCAGACGCAGCTTCGTCCCCAGCCTAAGGCCAATCTCCGAAGGTCTATTGCTGCCCGATCGTCGTGAGATCTACCACTGAAGTGGACGCGACACGTTTCGATTCAAACTACGCAATAGAACTCCCGGAGTGTCGGCCATTCGGCGGAAACCGAGCAGGGTCCCAGCGATAGTCCTGCCTTGTCGGCAAGGATAGAACTATCCGTCGCCCTCAGCGGGACGAATGCGTACCTGTGGCTTATGGGCGAAGCAAGCGCACAACCTGCCGCCTGAAACCTTCACTCGCGAGTTGAACCGTATTTACCACATTGAAGCCAGCTTTCCTGAAGGCATGCAAAGATCTGAGATTCCTTTCCTCAGGATCGGCAACGACCGCGAGGATGCTGGAGTTCGTAAAGACGAACTGGTTGAGGAACTCGTGGATTACAACCGGACCCAACCCCAAGCCTGTCATTTTAAGCTCTCCGATTGCCAGGTCGATACCAGCCGAAGCAGGCTCCGCTCCGAGTTGTCGCGCGTGCTCTGGGTAGTGAGCCCAAAGATACCACTGAATCCAGCCGATTGGCCTGCATTCCTGTTCGATCACGAACACATGCGTCGGCTCGGCGCCGTCAATGCGCGGACCGTATTTCGCCTCAACACTCGCCAAATCATACTGCTCGTTCCACCAGACGGCCACGTGGGGGGCGGCGAGCCATTCCTGAATCAGAGGAAAGTCGCATCTTGCAAGTGGCCGGAATGAGATGGAAGCCCGCATCAGGAAGATATACTCCGACTAACTTAGCATCTACGATTCGACCCGGGATGAGTAAAACCCCCGAAATCGGGAAGTGGCGAGTTTGCCCGGCCCGCAGTGCGCCTTCGACCTTCAAGTTGCGATTTCGCCGTCAGGTGGGGCCAGCCACCATTTCCGCAAGCTCGTCCGGTTAATTCCGGATCGTCTGGAAGTGTAACCGGCAATCTGCCGAAAGATGCACGGCCTTGCCGAACCGAGATTGGAGTTCGGCGCGGTTGGAAACCGTCGCCTAAGCGGGCTGATGCGCCTTCAGGAACGAATGAACTTGGCGCACCGCCAACGGGAGTCGCTCCTTGGGTTCTTTCCAAGGGAAGATGCTCACTTCGGCTTTCGGGGCCAGCATGGCGCACTCCATCGCGACCGCGTAAGGGTGCGCGGTGACCTCGTACCGGCAGGACCAGGACGGGATTGTGGCAACTACGCTGGAAATCGCGCGGGTTGGCGTCGAGCAACCCGCCCGTGATTCGCTTAAGCTCGATGTGAGATGCAGGGACTTGGGTTTGAGTGGGATGGGAAGAAGGACACGGCTAACCGCCGGAGGCACAACGTTGGATTTGCCGATGCGAGTACATTTTTGGTGACCCTCTTTCCGTCACGATTCCGGGCCCGGACCACGTGGCTGACGAAGAGCGCTTCCTGATCATTGGTATGTCAAGCGGGCGGAAGCTCCTGGTTGTCGTTCATACATCACCTTTCGGTAGGATGGGTACACCGCTAGGACGCGCTTAGACGGTGCACTCGTGGGATCGTCGTTTATGTCCTCCGGGGAGCCAAATTCATCTCGGATCCTTTGAAATTGGCGGACAAGCTGAGGCTGATTTATGCCGTTCGCGAGTCCCTGAGGGTCGCTGAAGAGCAAGCCCTCATACTCGTGAAGCTGGAGATAGGGAATCAAGCGGAGGTCAGGCCGGAAGCCGGGGATCCGCTCGCAAATATCATCCTTGAAGGCTCTTTCAATGTGGCGAACCTTCTCCAGATTGTTGAGGTGGCTTGGCGGAGGTGTTCCTGGAATCCCTCGCCAAGGCCATAGAGATCGATCATCGTCGAGCAGTATGCGCCGTGGTCTTGTTTCAGTAAGAGACGCACATCACGGCTGACTCTGGCGTAACTCGTTCCTCCTCCCTTCTGGCCGGACGGCCCGAGGAGAATCGGCGTGGGATGGACATCGCTCTCCCAAAGAACCGGGGCGAGAACGCTGGCGACAAACGACTCCTCAGTTTGTCCTTCGACCACCACGTATAGTCTGATCACGCGTGGCCATTGCCGCCCTTCGGTGCAAATTCAGGGGTGCGCTCATTAGAGGGGCGCGCGCCTAGAACGTTTTTCTGCCAAAGCTCTCCTAGCGAATATTCTTGCAGCCATTCCGACAACTCCTCCGTTCTTAAGCGTCGGAACCGGGACTCGCCGTCTGTTCGTTCAACAATGATAACGTCTTCCGGGAAAACTCGTTAAGAAGCGGGGCCGATTGAGTAGAGATTATGGCCTGCTGGGACACGTAGTTCCCGCTGCCCTTCACGAACTGTTTGAAAAGATTGCCAACCAACGTCAGGGCGTAAGGATGCAGGCCGAGTTCGGGCTCGTCAAACAGCATAGTTGGAGGCGGGCTTGGCTGCAGGAGAGCTGATGCGAGGCATATGAATCGCAAAGTACCGTCCGACAGCTGGTTGGCACGAAATGGGTAATCTGAATCCCTCTGACGCCATTCGAGCTGAATCATCGCCTCATTGCCAGGGATGGGGCGTAGATTGAAGTCATCGAAGAACGGAGCGGCTAGGCGGACGACGTCTCGGATCCTCGCATAGCTGTCCGGTCCCGTCTGGGCGATTCGATACAGAAAAGGCGCAAGGTTATCTGCGCTCGGCCGTAGGGCCATGTTGTCATTGATGGCTCGGGGCCGGCGGACACCGGCATTGAAACTTGTATCGTGAAAGTGATAGACGACCCAGCTTCCGATAGCCTCAAAGACGTAGTGAGGGACACCCCGGCTTGCACCCCATCTGCCTTCCTCGTCCCTGCGCTCCTTGAGCTTTGCTTCAGCGTGGCCAGACCCCAGAGAGCGTCGGTGGGCTTCAATGTCGCCTTTGAAATAGGTGTTCTCCTCGGAGAAGATCAGACGGCCATCATGAGTAGGGACAAGCGCAAACTCGTAGCCATTCCGTCCGAAGTAAAACTTGCCTTCGAGCTTAGGGGTCTCTTTGGGCCCCATGAAGAGACATGCGTCGGCTCCGCCTTCGACATTAATGGCAGTTTGCAGTCTCTGGTCAATGAGCTCTCTCAGGAGGCGAAAGAAGCTTACAAAGTTACTCTTACCGGCACCGTTCGCGCCAATGAGGACGTTAAGAGGTCCCAACTCAAAATCCCGCAGAGACTTGATGGACTTGAAACCCTCGATGGTCAACTTCTTGATCGTGTCGGCCATTGCCTTTAGCGTATCGGAATCCTCAAGGTAGCACCAAGCGCGTGGGTTGGTGAGGATTGGAGACTACGGCGGTGTTTCTGGCTTTCGACGTTCGTGCCCGGAAACAGCGTCAGAGAACATTAGTCCTGTGATGTCGCGGTCACATCAACTGGACGCGCATCCGTCTACGCGCGGATGTTCAACGACGTGACTGCCCGTCCGAGTCGAGACTGGAGCTCGACCCCTTCGCAGCGCTCGCCTAAGCGGGCTGGTGCGCCTTCAGGAACGAATGAACCTGGCGTACGGCCAGCGGAATCCGGTCTTTTGGCTCCTTCCATGGGAACAGGCTCACTTCGGCCTTGGGAGCCAGCATCGCGCACTCCATGGCGACAGCGTAAGGGTGCGCGGGGACCTCGTCCGGCAACACCAGGATTGGGTTTTGGCAACTCCGCACGAAATCGCGCGTCACGGTGAAGACGAAGTCGGGGTTGGTTTCGAACATGTTGGTCACGAATTGGTCGGTGGTCTGCTGCGTAATCTCGGGTCGCTTGGCGATCAGGGTCGCGCCCCAGCTCTTCCAAAATGTGCCTGGGTACTTAGGGTCGCGCATTTCCGGACGCCACCCCACGGGCTGCGCCAGCACCGCCGCGGCAACACGATTCGGCGCGCGCTTCAAGAGACTCCAGATGAATGGGCCGCCAATGCAGAAGCCCATCACCATGAACTTGTCGACGCCCAGATGATCCATCAGGCCGAGCTGGTCGTCGGCATAAGATTCCCAGGGGCGCTCCACCTCCACAGGGCCGCTGGACTGGCCGCTGGGGGCGTTGCGAAGGTCCGCCGTGATGCAGCGATATTGTCCCTTGAACTCCTCGATAGCGTTGAACGGCGAGTTGCCCGCGAAGAAGCCAATGGTGGAGTTCAACCCTCCGCCTGGAATCAGCATCAGCGGGAGGCCGGCGCCGGCCTCCTCATAGTAGATGCGAACCGGGCCTTTCTCATAAAACTTGCCGTTTCCTGCATGGCCCGGCTGCTGAGCAAATACGCGTGGCACGGCGGCCGTTGCCGCAGCCGCGGCGCCCGCTGCCAAAATGGTGCGTCTGGTCGAACCCATAATCGGAGTCCTCCTTGATGGTAATCGCCGGTGCGGCGTCTCGAAGAAGCAGTTTGATCCGTTAACGCGAAAGAATCATAGCACAGACGCTCAGAGCACCCATCACGCCAGGTTATCGCGCAGTCCCAGCGTCCGTATCAGCCGGATGAGCGAATTCGGATGGATGCTTAATTTCGCCGCGGCCAGCTTGTAGTCACCTCCGCTTTCTTCCCACGCGCGTCGAATAAGCTGCCGCTTGGTGTCCGAAATGGATGCCTGCAAGGCCCCCGGCGTTTGCGGCGTCGGCACATCCAGCACGGCTTCCGGCAAATCCTCAGCCAGCAAGGTTTCCGATTCTCCGAGCACTACCGCGCGCTCCACCGCATTCTCTAACTCCCGTACATTGCCTGGCCATGGATAAGCGATCAAATAAGCCAGCGCTTGCGGCGAAATCGCGCACACGCGCCGGGCGCAGCGCGCAGCCGCCAGTTCCAGAAAATGCATGGCCAGGGCGGGAATGTCTTCCCTTCGATCGCGCAGCGGAGGCAGTTGCAGCGAGACCACATTCAGGCGGTGATATAGATCCTCGCGAAATACGCCCCGCTTGATCTCGACAGTGAGATCGCGATTGGTGGCCGCGATCAACCGCAGGTCCAGTTTCACCACGTGCGTGCCACCCACTCGCTCCAACTCACGTTGCTGCAGCACCCGCAAAAGTTTGGCTTGCAGCGATAAGGCCAACTCGCCGATTTCGTCCAGGAAGACGGTGCCTCCCTGCGCCATCTCGAGCTTGCCTTTTTTCTGCGATACCGCGCCCGTAAAGGCGCCTTTTTCGTGGCCGAACAATTCGCTTTCGAGCAACGTCTCGGTGATGGCGGCGCAGTTGATGGCGACAAACGCCCGCCCGGCGCGTCCGCTCGCGCGATGAATAGCTTGCGCCACCATCTCCTTACCGGTACCGGTTTCGCCCAATAGCAGCACTGATGCTTCGGAGCTAGCCACCCGCTTTACCTTCTGCATCAGGCGCTGCATCGGGGGGCTGTTCCCCACGATGCCCGTCGACGGACTGGTGCGGTTCAGCCGGTCTGTCAGCAGCTCATTCTCGGTAGTAAGCCGTTCCACCTCGCGAGCGGTTTCGAGCGCCATCGCGCCCAGCGTGGCGATCGCAGCAAACGTATCGGCATGTTCGCTCAGCCGCTCCGATTCCGATAACGAAAACTGCGCCGCAATCACTCCGGCGATTCTGCCACGCACATAGAGCGGCACCGCCACGTGCCCCAAATCCATATCGGCAATGGGACCCTCGCGGCACACCCGTTCCGCCAAACCGGCTGTTGCCAAACCGGATGCCGCGTGGCCGGCCTTCGCGTGCATACTTCTAGCGTCGAGCAGTTCGGCTTCATTGCCCAGGTACACCGCGCCTTCGATGATGGGCGCCATATCGGCGATCAGGCGCATCAACTGCTCCTCCACCACCGCACGTACCCCGGCATTCTCCGATCGGGCTAAGGCCCGAAACAGAAATTGCATAGCGCAGGTACGCAGCAGGGTTTGGCGCGCCGTGACGCTGGCCTGGCCGGCCGGCTCTTCGCGATACAGGAGCACGGTCTCACCAATCGAGACTTGATCGCCCGGCTCGAGCTCGTGTTCCACGATGCGTTTTCCATTGAGGAATGTCCCTGTGCCGCTGCGCTGGTCAAGAATGCGGTACCGGTTTCCGACGGGCTGGACCACGCAGTGGCGCCAGGCAATGCCGGGCTCATCCAAATGAATGGTCGAAGTTGGCGAACGGCCAATGCTTGTGTCTTCCGCACCCAATGGAAAACGTTCGCACAGCCTGGGACCTGTTATGGCGAGCAGCTCACCTTCCATCTTGGAATCCAAAAAGAGTGTAGCAGTGATTCCCAGCGCCTCAAATACGCTGCCATAAACAGTTCTGTTTACGATCCATGAACCGCTCTGTTCATGGAGAGGACCTCGAGTTGGGCACGCCGACGGCTTTTCAGTAGTTTGCATGCTCGTCCTCTGCTGCGGGCGCTATGGCCATCCGGATGCATCGTCCGTCCCGTCTTCGTAAAGAACTTCCGGGAAACCGGCCACAAAGAGGGAGAAAAACAATGAGCAGCAACTGGAAAAACTTCTTGGCAATCGCAGTGGTAGTCGCGGGAGCGGCCGCTACCGCTTCTTCACAGAGCCTGGGCGTCAGAGTGAACGTGCCGTTCAACTTTTCAGTGAATAACCGGGCGAACCTGCCCTCAGGGAATTACATTCTCTCGCAGAACCAAGGCGTGTGGCGGATGACGAGCGAAGATTATCGCAACACCGTCCCGATTGTGAATTCCGTCGGCATCCGCGACGCTGGTTACCAGGATTTCACCCTGACATTCTCATGCGCCCGAGCGCAGTGCCAACTCCAAGCCATCCATCCGGGTAACGGAAGATACGGAGTGGAAGTGCCTGCTCCCCACCGCAGTAAATCCGATCGTGAAGAACTGGCTGTTGTTAACGTTCCCGCTAACTAAGGTTGCACTAAATTAAGTCGCGCTGCAACGGGGCGCCTCGAACCAGAGACGCCCCGCCTGTTTTCCCCTCCAATCCCACCCCATTTCGCACACTGGCTCTTGACACAACCGACCGGTCGTGCTATTCTCCTGTGCATGGGACACACAGCCACCACACGCGAGCGCATTCTGGACCGTGGATTGGCGCTGATGAGCCAGTCCGGCTTAGGCGGCGTTACACTGGGCGTTCTCGCCGATCAAGTGGGAATGTCCAAGAGCGGCCTGTTCGCGCACTTCAAGTCCAAGGACGAAGTGCAGATCGAACTGCTGGAATACGCCTCTCTTTTCGGCGCCCCGCATATTGTCGAACCCGCCATGCAGCAGCCCGATGGATTGCCGCGGCTGCGGGCGCTGGTACACAACTGGTTCGGATGGGCTCCACGCAGCGGTCTTCCGGGCGGATGTCCCATAGCGGCCGGCATGTTTGAGTACGACGACATAGAAAGCCCGGTGCGAGACAAGATCGCGGAGCTCGAAGCTCGATGGCGCGTTTTCCTGTGCGACACGACGCGGCGCGCGGTGGAACTGGGCCATTTGCGCAAAGGGCTGGACGTCGAGCAGTTCGTTTGGGAAGTGGGCGGCATCTATTTGGCTCATCATACTTCGCAGCGATTCCTGCGATCGCCGGACTCGGACCGGCGTGCCGCGGCGGCGTTTGACGCGCTGGTGGAGCGATCCCTTCCGTCGGCGAAGCCTCCGAAGGCCGGCGGCAAGAACCGAGGCCGCGATGGCGGATGCTGAGTTGATCGCCTTCCTGCAAATGGCCGCTCAGCGCGCGGACTACATCACATCCGTCTGCAGCGGCGCATTGCTGCTGGGCGCGGCCGGTCTGATGAAGGGATATCGGGCGACCACACACTGGGCTGTTCACGACGCGCTCTTCCAATTCGGGGCGCAGCCGGTGAAGGCGCGCGTGGTTACGGATCGGAACCGCATCAGCGGAGGCGGCGTCACGGCGGTAATCGACTTCGGCCTCACGGTGCTCGCGCAGTTGCGGGGCGCGGATGTGGCGCAAACGGTTCAGCTCATGATGGAATACGATCCGCAACCGCCCTTCGATGCGGGTTCGCCGGAAAAGGCGGGGCAGGTGGTGGTCAACGCGGCGCGGGCATTGATGGATCAAGTCACCGGACGCGGGGCCCTGTCTCCCGCGTCAAGCCACGTGTCAAGCGGCCGGTGAAACGACGTTCGCCCGCTCCCAGCCCACACGATACAATTGCCAGATGATGCAAGTGAGATCGCAGTGGCTGCCGCTGGTTTCCGCGGCCTTGGTCGCGATGTTCGCAACTCAACCCATGCACGCGGAGTTGCTGGAGAAGACCAAGAAGGTGGGCGGCACCACCGTCCGGTATAAGGTGGTTCTTCCCGACGCGTATGATCCCGCGAAGGCGTATCCGGCGATCCTAGCGTTCGGCGGGGGTCCGCAAACCATGAACACCGTGGACGGTGTCCTCAGCCGCAACCTGCGCGCGGAGGCCGAAAAACGGGGCTACATCGTAATCGCTCCCGCCGCGCCGGACGATCAGTTGTTCTTCGAGGAGGGGGCGCGCATTTTTCCCGAGTTCCTGAAGCTGATGCTGGCGGATTACAAAATACAAAACAACAAGTTCCACATCGCCGGACCATCCAACGGGGGAATCGCCGCGTTCCACGTTGCGGCCGCGAATCCTCAGTACTTCCTATCGGTGACCGCGTTCCCGGGATATTTGTGGGAGCCCAGCCCGGCCAAGCTGCAAGCGATTTCCAAGATGTGCGTCTTCATGTACGTTGGCGAGAACGACGAATATATGTGGCATTCGGAGATGAAGCGGGAAGCGGAATTCCTGCAATCGCTAGGGACGGTGGCGCACTATACGGTCGAGAAGGGGCAGCCGCACCGCATGGAAACATTAGCCGGCGCCAATGCCGGCCGATTATTCGACGGCTTTGAGGAAACCAAAAAGGGTTGCAGCAGCAAGTAGGGATTGAGGCCTTAGCGCGGGTGCGTGAATCCGCAGTCCTTCCATAATTTCTCCCAAACCCACATGCCGGCGCCGGCCTTCACCGGCAGTGGAAATCCAAGCTGATGCGCGAGCATGCACGCCTGCCCGCGATGATGGGCGTCGTGCGAAATCATGTATGCCACTAGCGCTCCTCCAACGGGAGCTGCGCCCACGGGCCAAGGTTTCGCCCACCCGTCCCGGCGAAACATTTTGACGCGGCCCTCGGGTTGGACGAGAGCTTCGGCGAGCATTTCGGAACACCGCGCGGCGCTTTCGGCCAACGCTCGGGCGGCCTGCTGCTGCGAACAGTGGACGCGGTCCAACGGCGCGGGGAGCTTCAGATGCGGCGCCGAAAGTCTCAGCCATTTGCGTCGCATGTTATGCAAGTGCGAGAAGATATCGGCGATGGTACGTCCCGGGCTAGAGGGCAGTTTGGCGCGCCACGCAGCGGGATCCAAATGCTCCAGCACAAGCTGGTTCATCCGATCGTTTACCGCGTAACTCTCGACCAGCGCTTGAGCAAGAGGGAGAGGATCGGGATGCGCACGGGCCATTTGGATTTCCTGTAACCACCAAGTTATCATCGGGCCGCTGAAGCAGCATAGTACAATCGCTTATGAAAACGCTGCTTCGCGCTGTCCTGGCGGTATCGCTCGGGAGCGTAACCTTCGCCGAGACTTACCACTTCGAGCCCAAAGAGTTTCACAACACCTTCGGGCCGCATCCGCCCGTTCTGACCATCAAGCCCGGCGATCACGTGATCACATCCACCATCGATGCCAGTGGAACCGACTCTGCCGGCGTGAAGCGCGCACAAGGCCCGAATCCAGAGACGGGGCCGTTTTTCATCGAAGGAGCCGAGCCGGGAGACACGCTGGTGGTGCATCTGATTCGTCTCGAAACCAATCGTGCCACCGGATATTCGGGAACGCTGCTCGCTCCTTACGCGGCCGATCCGGCTTTCCTGCGCGCGGAAGGGCTGCGCGAACCGAAGACTCTCATCTGGCAACTGGACAAGAAAATGGGCGTGGCGCGGATGGAGTCGCCGGACTTCAAGCCCGGACGGATTGAATTGCCCCTGCGCCCCATGCTGGGCTGCATCGGCACAGCGCCCCCTGGACACGCGGCCATCCCGACGTCAACACCCGACAACTTTGGGGGGAACATGGACTACAACGGAATGAACGCGGGCGTCACCTTGATGCTGCCGGTTTTCGAGCCCGGCGCGCTATTTTTCCTGGGTGACGGCCACGCACGGCAAGGCGATGGTGAAGTGACAGGCGGCGCGATCGAAACATCGCTGGATGTGGAATTTTCGGTGGAATTGCAAAAGGGCAAGAAGATCGCCTGGCCGCGCCTGGAGAATGACGACTACATCATGGTGCTCGGAAGTTCACGCTCGCTGGTGGAAGCACTGCAGCACGCGAACACGGAAATGCAGCGCTGGCTGATGGCGGACTATGGGTTCGACGAACGTGGGTCGTCGCTGCTGATGGGTCAGGCCATGGAATCCGAGATCGCCAATGTGGTGGATCCGGAATTCACCATCGTCGCCAAAATGCGAAAGCGGTATTTGAAGTAATCATTGCAATGGCGCGTTTCAGCGCTACGGCGTCCACTTGTGGATCAGTCCTTCGCCAATGAACGGGGACTCGGTTTTCTGTAATTCCGCGGCCACTTTCTCCATCTGGCGCATGGCGCGCAGATGATTTCGTCCAGCGATTTTCATGACATCGTCGTCCGAATAGCCTCGGCGCAGGAGTTCGGCGAACAAGTACGGATAGCGCGTGACATTTTCGAGGCCCCGGACCATCAGGTCCGGCTGCGTGTCATAAAAGTCGGAGCCAATGCCGATGTGATCGATCCCGGCCACCTTACGGATGTGATCGATATGATCGGCCACGTCGGAAATGGTGCCGCGCGGGGCAGGATTGGCTTTAGTCCAATCGGCGATCCCTTTCTCCACGTCCTGGTCCGCGGTGAGGCGGGCATGCAGATCGCGCAGCGCTGCATCGTGTTTCTGCTGCCAGGCCGGGCTCTCGGGAGCGACGAATTCCTTGATAAAGTTCACGTGGATCACACCGCCATTCGCGGAGAGCATCTCGAGCACGTCATCGGGTGCCGCGCGGGGATGCGGATCGATGGCGAACGCATTGGAGTGCGAGAAGATCACCGGGGCGCGCGTGACGTGCAGCGCATCGCGCATGGTGTCGGCGCTGACGTGAGAGATATCGACGAACATGCCGATGCGGTTCAGCTCCTTCACCACTCGCTTGCCGAATTCGGTGAGGCCGAAGTGCAGCGGACGGTCGGTAGCGGAGTCGGCCCAATCCACGTTGTCCCAATGCGTGAGCGTGAGATAGCGGCCGCCCAGTTCGTAAAACATGCGCAAGGACGACGGCGAATTCTCGATCATGTGGCCGCCCTCCACACCCATCAGGCAGGCAATGCGGCCCGCGGCGTGGATGCGATCGATGTCAGCCGCTGTACGGGCTTGTTCGAATTCCGGCCGGCTTCGGATGAGCCGCAGAGCCACGTCAAATTCGCGCATGGTCTCATGCAGAGCAGTGTGGCTGACTTGCGTGGACGACTCCACAAAGACTGACCAATATTGGACGCCGAGACGGCCCTCGCGCATGCTGGGGATGTCGGCGCACAGGGTGGGCTGCGGCCGGCTGAAGTCGATGGAACTGAGATCGCCGGCCTTGAGTTCCAGCAGCATCGAGGGCAGGTCGTTATGCGTGTCGATGAGCGGGGCTTTTTCCAAAAGAGCCTTGGCGCGGTCGAGCAGCGCGGCGTCGCGATCCTGCGCGGATGCGGTTGCAAGAAAGGCGGATCCAGCCAGCAGACAGCTTTGTTCCAGAAAGTGACGGCGTGAGGTCAAAAGGAGCTCCTTGTTCTTTTTACGAGAATGCACGGTTGTTATTGCGCGGCGGGCGCGGGATCCAACATGTACTGGGCGAATTTGCCGTCCGGCTGGATGTAAGTTTCCAGCCACATCCTTTTTCCGCCCGCTTCGATGATGAAGCTGCGCACAGTCATTCCTCCCCGGCCGATATGGTTGATCTCCGTGAAGCTGGACGGTTCGCCGAGCGGCCCGAGCGACGCCCGAAAATCGGAGATGCCCTGCTCGGTGAAATAGGACAGCGCGTCGTCGGTCAAGAGAGACCGATCGAGTTGCCCCTTCTGCAGGCCGGAGAAAAGACTGCGCGCGCGTTCGAGCGCCACTTTGCCTTCCGGGTCGGCGGCGGGAGCCAGCAACAAATCCAGGATCCTTTGTTCCAGCAAAGTCGATGCCCTGCCCTGTCCGTTGGTGAGAACGGTGACGGACATACGGTCGTCCGGAAGCGTCACGTTGCGGCTGAAGAAACCCGCGGCTCCGCCACTATGGCCCCAGCGGCGGTGACCGTTCGAATCGGTGGTGAGAGCGAGGCCCAGACCATAGCCTGTGCCCATGCCGTTCTTCAGGAGCACTTCGGTGGTCAGCTCCTTGAGCGACGCGGGGCTGAGAATGGTTCCGTTCATGAGCGAAATGTCCCACAGCGCAAGGTCGCTCGCGGTCATGGCCAATTCTCCACACGCGTAGGTCCAAGCGCCGCCCTCCGGTGTCGCCGGGCGGGGGGGACCGAGCGCAAAGTTATGGTAGCCGGTGGGGTCCGCATCGCTCCATTTCCCGTCGCTCTCATCAATGGCGGAATGCATGCCGAGCGGCGAGAGAATATTAGCGCGCAGAAACTCCATGAACGGTTTGTGCGTGACCTTTTCGACGATCTGGCCGATGATCACGTACCCGGTATTGCTATATTGCCAGCGCGTGCCAGGATCGAAATTAAGTGGCTTCTTGGCCCATCCATCCAGGATGCCGGCCGCGGTGGTGTCGCGCGCCATCCAAGGCGTCACGTAGTCGAGAGGATAATAATCCTCGTAGCCCGAAGTATGCGAGAGCAACTGCCGCAAGGTCACTTCGCGGGCGCGCGTGAGCTCCGGCAGGTACCGGGAAACCGGGTCGTCGAGCGAAAGTTTGTGCCGTTCCTCAAGCAGCAACACCGCGCTGGCCGCGAACTGCTTGCTGTTGGACGCAATCTTAAAACGCATGGCCGGAGTGGCGGGGACTTTCGGATCCAGCTTGGCATCGCCATAAGCCGCCACCATCGCGATTTTGCCGTCTTTCACCACCGCGATGGATGCTGCGGGAACGCCGGTCTCGGCGAGTGTCTTGCGGGCCAGATCGTCGATTGCTGATTTCTGCGCGCCGGTCAGTTGCGGGAGCGCAGGGGTCGCCAGCAGAAGCAGAAAGAGAAACAGACACAGAAGGTGCCGCATCGCTCGTTATGTTGTCTCCTTTAGGGATCACCCGGCGAGCGTGGCCGCGAGAAGTCTCTTCAAATTATGTTCTACCAGTTTACGGTCTTTGTCGCTGATGCCGGGCGTTTCCAGGATCTGCTTCAGACGTGCCGCCAGGCGAGCGTCGGAATCGCGAATCTCACGCTCCGCGCTGGAGGCTTCCTTGGCCGGATCTGCTTGCCTGTCGTCCACGCCTGAGTCTAACACTGGGAGACTTCTTTCCAGTGCCGATACACCAACGCAACGGGCAGCCCGACGACGTTGAAATAGTCTCCCTCAATGCGGTCGATGAACTTGGAAGCCAAGCCCTGGATGGCGTACGCGCCCGCCTTGTCCATTGGCTCGCCGCTAGCGGCATACGCTTCGAGCTCTCCCGGCGACAGCGGCACGAAGCGCACGCGCGTGACGGCGGTATCGACAATTTTTCGCGCTTCCGTCCGCAGACAGATGCCCGTGATTACTTCGTGCTCACGCCCTTCGAGCAGCCTGAGCATTCGCATGACATCGGAGGGGTCGCGCGGCTTTTCGAGCACGTGATGGTCAACCACCACCGTGGTGTCTGCGCCTAATATCATTTCGCCCGGATGAAGCGAGACGGCGAACGCCTTGGCTTCCGCCAGACGCCGCACATAGTCGGCGGGCGCTTCCGCCGGACGGCGCTCTTCGGGAACATTCGCGGCTCGCACCACGAAGGGAATCCCCGCGTCGCGTAGGATTTGCTGGCGGCGTGGCGACTTGGAGGCAAGAACCAGCACGTGCGGCTTACATGGACTTTCGCGCCATCGCGGGTCCGGGGGCGTGACCGGGAGCGCCCGGAGCAGCAGTCTCCTCAGGCGGCGGAATCTTCTTGGGCCGGGCGTCCAGGCGCGTCAGGATCAGCTCCTCGCGCGCCTTCTGGAACTTGGGCGTGCCCGCCTTGACGCCGGTGGCCAGCACATCCCGCTCGGTGACTTCTTGCGCAGTGGGTAAGTACTTGCCCAGGTAATTCTTGATGCGATCGTGCACCAGGCGCTCAGAAGAGTGCGCCAGCAGGAACAAAATCTGCTCGCCCGGAGCCGCCGCGAGCACCTGGTAAACTTTCGACGGCTTCTGCAGCTTGGCCGACTTCAGGTCCTTCTCCAGCTTCTTCGATTTGGCTTCCAGCTTTTGCCAATGTTCAATTTCACGCCTGCTCAACCCAATTTTCTTGGTGAACGAAACCCGGTCCTTGGCAGGCATCTTCTCGGTGAGGAAGTACAGGAACAGGCCCATGCTTTCGAGATGAATGTCGATCCCGAACGGGACTAATTGCCTGGCCTTTTGCAATTTCTGCAGCCCAGGGTGATTCAGCTTCGCTCCCGCGAAATCCGGCGAGAACAAATGCAGCAGCTTCTCTTCCTCGAGCACCTTGACGATGTCGGCGCAGTTCGGTTCGTTGGCGATGTGGCGCAGCTCGTCAAGAAGATCCGCCGGCGTGATGCGCGTTTCCAGTTGCGCCTCTCGCGCGTTATCGTACTGCATCTTGGTGCGCTCTTCGATGGTGAAACCCAGACGCACTTTGAAGCGCAGCATCCGCAGCAGGCGGATGGGATCGTCGTACAGCGTATAGTTGCTCACCGCGCGCAGCTCTTTCCGCTCCAGGTCGCCTACGCCGTTGTTCGGATCGAGCAGCAAACCGCGCGACGCGGGGTTGAGCGACAGCGCGATGGAGTTGATGGTGAAATCGCGGCCGCGCAGGTCCTCATGAATGGTGGCGGGTTTCACCGTGGGCTTGCCGCCGGGCTTGGCATATTTTTCCTGGCGCGCCATCCCGGTAGTAGCATGCACGCCGCTCGGGAAAAGCAAGTGCGCGAGCTTGCGGTTGTCATCCTCGAACAAAATCTTCGCACCGCTCTTCTTCGCCACCGCTTGCGCTACCTTGATGGCGTTGCCCTCGATGGTGAAATCGATATCGAGCATGGGAAAGCCACCCAACATGTCGCGCATCGCCCCGCCGGTCAGGAAAACATTCAGATTGGCGTTGGTCGCGGCCGTTTGAATCTCGGAGACAGCCCGGCTCTGGTCGGCGCTCAGGTGGCTCTCGAGCATAAACATGTAATCGCTCATCGATTCCCTCTTCTCATCAGGTGCACGGCGCAAGTGCACGGCGAACGCGCACAGCGAATCCCGCGCGCCCCACTTCACATTTCCTGTCGTCGAATACGCTCAAGCTCTCGCCCGTTTGGTTCAAGCTCTGGGATGATGCTCGTCCACGGTCTTCCGCAACCGCGAACGCACTACATGGGTATAAATCTGGGTTGTCGAGATGTCGGAGTGCCCCAGCATGCTTTGCAAGCTTCTGAGATCCGCTCCGCCTTCCAGCAAGTGCGTTGCAAAGGTGTGCCGCAGGACGTGCGGCGTCAAATCGTGAAAAATTCCCGCCTTCTTGCCGTAGCGCGCCAGCAAAAGCCAAAAAGCCTGGCGCGTCATTGCACTTCCGCGATTGGTAACGAACAGGTAGGGGCTGCCGCGCCCCTTCAGCAAAAGCGGGCGGCCATTGCCCAAGTATTGTTCCACCGCCTGGATCGCGGACTTGCCCACCGGTACGATGCGCTGCTTGTTGCCCTTGCCAACCACGCGCACCACCCCCATGTTCATCTCGAGCGCCGACACTCGAACCCCGCACAGCTCCGAGACCCGGAGTCCGGTGGCGTACAGAAGCTCCAGCATGGCGCGATCGCGCAGACCCTGCGGTTTGGAACTGTCGCAGGAGCCCAGCAAATCGTCGATCTGTTTCTTATTAAGGTATTTAGGAAGACTTTGCCATTGCCGCGGCGCTGCCAGATGAGCGGTTGGATCCGCATCCAGCGTGCCCTTCTCGATCAGATGAGCGTAAAGATTGCGAAGCGTGGTAATGTGGCGGGCGATGGATCGGCTGGCCATCCGGGCTTTATAAAGGCCGTCGATATAGCGGCGGACGGGGTCTGGACTACTGAGCGTATCCCCGGCCCGGAGCGAAGCAGAAAACCTTTTCAAATCAGCATGATACGCTGCAACAGTGGTTCTCGAAAGCCCCTTTTCGATGCGGCAAAAGTCGAGAAAGGACGCGATATGAGCCGAGATCCCGTCAACGGATCGCATTCTGCCAATGATACAATATTCGCAAAATTGTTTGGAAGAAAAGTGATTTCGCTCGGGCGCTGGGCCTGGCGCGTCAGAATACGGTCTAAAGGAGTGTATTGGGGGTTTCCACTACCAAGAAGGTGCTGGTCTCGCGCTTTGACCGAGACACTTTGTCAGGTTTCGTCAATCCACAAGGCTATCTTTTGGCCAATGGCCTGGAGCTGATGACGCAGGGCGGGTCCGTCAGCATGGTGCCCTATGACGAGGTCAAGCTGGTCTGCTTCGTGCGCGATTTCCAGCAAGGCGAGCCACGCAAGGAACTGCGGTTGTTCACCACGCGACCCAAGTTGGAAGGCCTGTGGCTACGGATGTATTTTCGCGATGGCGACGCCATGGACGGAATCCTTTCGAATAACCTGCTGCAGCTGGACTCGTTCGGTTTCTCCGTGGTGCCTCCCGATCCCGGGTTCCAAAACCAGCGCATCTTCGTTCCCAGAGCCGCGCTGTCGCGTATGGAAGTGCTGGGCGTGGTGGGCAGTCCGTTACGCACTCCGCGCAAGCCCAAGCCGGCGCCCAAAGAGCAGATCGAACTATTCTGATCAGAGCTTTTTCTGATTAGAGCCTTCGCACGGCGTCCTCCACCTGCCGAGCCAGCGCGAGGTAATCGTCGCTTCCAGTAAGACTCAGAGCCGGCCCGAACGTGATGTCGACGCGGCCGGGACGAGCCATCTTCCAGGTTTGGTGCAGCACGCGGTGCATGCCTACGATTCGGATGGGCACCACGGAGATTCCGAATTTCGACGCGATCATGCCGACGCCCGGCTGGAACGGTGCGATTTCGCCGGAGTGGGTCATAATACCTTCGGGAAAAATGAGCAGGCACCATTTGTCGTGCGACAGCTCGCCGATGTAGCGCAACGTGCTTAGCGCGCCGGGTTCGCGCTGCGGAATGGGGAAGCAGTTGAAGAAAAGCGTGGAGAGATAGTAGTTCAGGCTGTTGGTAAAGCTGCGGCCGTGAAAGTGCGCCTGGAAAAACTCCTTGCGCATGGCAGGCGCCACACGGTAACGCCAGCGCGCGGGGAGCGCGCTGAGAATGGCGGGCACGTCCATGATGCTTTGGTGGCTCGAAGCGAAGATAACCGGTGCCCGCAGATCCTTCAGATTTTCGAGGCCATGCGCGTGGACATGGGCGAAGACGCGAGTGAGCGGCAGCAGGAATCCGGGAAGGAAAATGCGGCGGGCCGCGCGGGCCAACGCGCTTCGATTCCACTTCGGAAAATCATCCATGCTCGATGCGGGCGCACTCGTGACCTCCGCCTCGTCCAGCCCGAGAGCGACAATTCGCTCCACACGTTCGAGCGATGTCAGATTCTCGAGCGCGATCTCGGTGTCAGCCGGCGCGGCCGGCGCTGCGTCCTTGGCGATTTCGTGACGCTTCAGCTTTCCGGTTCCTTCAGTCCGGGGGAAGGTGTCGTGAGGCCAAATGGAGAAACCACGAATGCGTTGATAATCGGCCAGGCGCGCGTTGGCGCGGCGCACGATCTCCGACGCCTCGGCGCCGTTGTCGAGAATCAGCACGGCCTGCACCCGGCCGGTGCCGATAACGGCAGCGTCGCGCACGCCGGGCTGCTGCTTCAGCACACTTTCAACATCTTCGGGAAAAACGTTGAGGCCTTCCGGCGTGACGATCATTTCCTTCTTGCGGCCCAGGATGGAAAGCTCGCCGTTGCCCTTCAATTCGCCGATATCGCCGGTATGAAACCAGCCGTCTGCAAAGGCCCGCGCGGTCTCTTCGGGACGCTCAAAATAGCCGGAGGTGACGTTGTCGCCGCGCACCAGGATCTCGCCGTCGGGAGCGATCTTCACTTCCACGCCGCCAATCGGCTTGCCGACGCTTCCCTGGCGCGCGTGGAAGGGATGGTTCAGCGTTACGATAGGCGCGGTCTCGGTGAGACCGTAGCCTTGAATGACGAGAAACCCGAGTTCGGAGAAAAAAGCTTCCAGGTCGGCCGGCAAAGGCGCGGCGCCGACGATAAAACTCCAGAACTTCCAGCCGAACAGGCGATGCACTTTGCGATAGCGCCACCAACGAAACACCCAGTGGCCCTTGCGAGACTTCAATTGGCGAAGTTCCGGAAACATCTGGATGAGATGTGTGCGCAGGATTTCGAGAATTTGCGGCACCGAGACCAGCACCGAAACACGGCGCGTCCGAATCTGCCGCAGGATTTCGTTAGGCGCGAAACCGCGTATGAATAGCACCACGCCCGGAAGCATGGGCGGAATGAACGTCGCCATGGCTTGCCCGAACATGTGGCTCAACGGCAGCAGGTTGAGAAATCGGACCGGCGCGAACGGACGATAGTAGCGCAGGTATTTCTTCACCTCTTTTTCCACCGGAACAATATTTGCCAGAATGTTGCGGTGCGTGATGATCACGCCTTTGGGATCGGCCGTGGCGCCGGAAGTGAAGATGATTTCCGCCGTCTGATCTTTCGAAATCCTTTCCGGTTCGAATGGCGCCTGGCCATCGTACAGGCCCGCTTCTTCGCCGGTCAGAACCAGGCGCGCGCCCACAATACTCTGGACACGCTCTACAAATTCCGGCGAAGAACGATAGTCGATGGGAACCGCGATCACGCCGGCGAGCAGGCATCCCCACAGCGCGATAATCCACTCGGGCCGATTCTCGCCATAGAGAATGATCTTCTCGTCAGGCCGAATCCCTCGCTCCCCTAATCCCGCCGCAAAGGCCCTGGCTCGCGCCGCGATCTCGCTATAGCGAAAGTGACGCGCGTGGAAACCATCGTCATGGATGAGGAATTCGTCTTCGAGCGCGGCGAAGTCATGGAAGAAATCGAGCAGCGTGTCGCGCGTCATCCACTTCCATTATTGATAGAATCCCAGGCATGAAATTCGCACTCCTGTTGGTAATCGCGGGCGCGGCGCTGTCGCAAACCAGGCCGCCGCACGACCCAGCGCTCATCGACGATCTGGTCACGGCCAATCATATTCTCGCGACGGAGGCGATCCTGGATGGCTACGGGCACGTGAGCGTGCGCGACCCCGCCAATCTCAATCACTATTTTCTTTCGCGCTCGCTCGCGCCAGGCTTGGTGACGGCGGCCGACATCATCGAGTACGATCTCGACAGCAACCCGATCAACGACACTCGGCTGAGTTATCGCGAGCGATTCATTCACGGCGAGATTTACAAAGCGCGCCCGGACGTGATGGCCATCGTTCACGATCATTCGCCCGCCGTGATTCCGTTCAGCGTCAGCTCCGTGCCCCTGCGCGCGGTGTCGCACATGGCGGCGTTCATCGGACTGGGCATTCCGGTGTTCGAGATTCGCGACGTGGACGGCATGACCGATATGCTGGTGTCGAACGCGAAGCGCGGACAAGCTCTGGCGAAAGTGCTGGGTGATCATCCCGCAGCGCTGCTGCGCGGGCACGGCGCCGTGGTGGTGGGTGCCACGGTGAAGGAGGCGGTGGGACGCGCCTACTATCTCGATTCGAACGCCAGATTGCAGGAGCAAGCAATCTTGCTCGGCGGGAAGGTCACCTATTTCGAAGCGGAAGAAGCCAAGAAGACCGCGCCTCAGGACGGCTTCGAGCGCGCATGGGACGGCTGGAAGCGCAAAGCGGCGAAGTAAGTGGACCGTCACTTGAACTTGGCGGCCAGATCTTGCGTGGCGCGCATCAACAGATTGCCGTCCAGTCCGACGGCCACAAAGGTACAGCCCAACGAAAGATAATGGTGCGCCTGCGCGTCGTCGGTGGTGAGGATGCCCGCGGCCCGGCCCGAGGCGCGGATGCGGCCGATGGCGTTTTCGATGGCACGCTGGACGTCAGGATGGCCCGGCTTGCCCAGGTGCCCGAGCGCAGCCGAGAGATCTGACGGGCCGATGAAGATGCCGTCCACGCCCTCCACGGCGGCGATCGCATCCAGATTGTCGAGACCCGCGCGCGTCTCCACTTGGACCAGAAGACACATCTGATGGTTCGCCTCATGCAGATAATTGTGGACACGGTTCCACTGCGAAGCACGCGCCAACGCCGCACCAACGCCGCGAATTCCCGCAGGTGGGTAGCGCATCGCGGCGACCAATAATTTGGCTTGCTCCGCGCTCTCCACCATAGGCACCAGTAAGGTCTGCGCGCCAATATCGAGCAGTTGCTTGATGAGTTGCACGTCCCCCGAAACCGGCCGTACGATCGGGTGCACGGGATGCGGAGCTAGCGCCTGCAATTGAGCCAGGATGGACCGGACATCATTGGGCGCATGCTCGCCATCGATGAGCAGCCAATCGAATCCCGCGCCGGCGCAGATCTCGGCGCAGATGGGATCCGCCAGGCCGAGCCACAAACCAATCTGGGCGCGCTCACCGCTCTGAAGCGCGGCTTTGAATGTATTCTTCTTGATTTCCATGGCGGCCTATTCGAAGTGACACGAGATGCAGCCAAATGGCCCGTAATCGATGTGGAAAGTGTCTCCGCGGCGAGCGGGCACGGGCCGGGTGAACGATCCGCCCAGGATCAACTCGCCCGCCGCAAGGCTGACATTGTGGGCCGCGAATTTGTTCGCAAGCCACGCCACGCCATTGGCGGGATGATTCAGCACAGCCGCCGCGACGCCCGATTCTTCGATCACTCCGTTGCGATAACAGACCGCGGATACCCAGCGCAGATCCGTGTCGAGCGGGCGAAAAGGACGGCCGCCGGCTACCAGCGCCGCGCCCGCGGCATTGTCGGAAATGGTATCGAAAACCTTGCGCGTGGCCTTGGTTTCGGGATCCACTTGCTGAATACGCGCGTCGATGATTTCAACCGCGGGCGTGACGTAATCGGTGGCGCTCAACACGTCGAAGATGGTGCAGTTCGGGCCCTGGAGCGGCTTGCCGAGGATGAACGCCAGTTCCACTTCCAAGCGCGGGACGATAAAACGATCCGCCGGAATACCGGAGCCATCGGCGAAGAACATGTCGTCGAGCAGGACGCCATAATCCGGCTCATTGATGTTAGAAGAATACTGCATGGCCTTGGATGTGAGACCGATCTTGTGGCCTTTCACCACGCGGCCTGCGCTGGTCTTGAGCCCGACCCAGGCCTTCTGCACGGCGTAGGCATCGTCGATGCTCATGCCCGGATGCTGGATAGAGAGCTGGCGGATCTGGGTGCGGGCGCGCTCGGATTCGTCCAACCGCCTGGCTGCATCGCGAATACTGATTTCATCCAACATGCAATTCCTCCGAATCCCCAATGATCGTATTTTTCAGGCTTCCGATGCCGTCGATCTCGGTGACGACTTCGTCGCCAACGTGGACGCCGGTGAGTCCTTCGGGCGTGCCGGTCAAAATGATGTCGCCGGGCGAGAGCGTCATGAAGGCGCTCAGATATTCGATCAGAGTGGGGATGTCGAAGATCATATCGCGCGTCGAGCCTTCCTGCGTGACGCGGCCGTTGACTAGCGTTCGCAAGGGCAAGTTCATGGGGTCGGCGACATCGGCGGCGTCCACCAGCCAAGGGCCGATGGGCGTGGCTTGATCGCGACTCTTCACGCGGAAGTTCGGGCGATAGTAATTTTCGAGATAATCGCGAATCGCGTAATCGTTCGCAACCGTGTAGCCAGCGACATAATCATATGCGTTTTTCTTCGTGACGTGGCGAGCGGTTTTGCCGATGACGACGACGAGCTCGCATTCGTAGTGCATGTACGTCACGCCGGGCGGGCGGCGCGTTTCGCCGCGATGTCCGACCAGGCTTTGCGGACCTTTCAGGAAAACCAAAGGTTCGTCGGGCGCTTTGAAGGCCAGTTCCTTGGCGTGATCGGCGTAGTTGAGTCCCAGGGCGAAGATTGTTCCGGCTTCGACGGGAGGAAGCCAGACCACGGCATCTTCGCCGAGGACGCGGCCATCGGCCAAGCGTAATCCACCGTTGTGTTCGGTGGCATGCTGAATCGCACCGGCGTAAGCAACTCGGGCGGTCTTCATTCGACCACGACCTCGTTCTCGATCGGAGGCACACCATCCATCTCTACGCGGACGCGATCGCCTGCCTTCGCCAAAGGAGCATCGGGTGGCTCACCGATGAGCAGGATGTCGCCCGGCTGGAGCGTCAAGAACCCGCCGATATCCGCGATCAGGCGGCCGATGGGGCGAACCAGATCCGCGATGCTGGCGCGGCATCGAAGTTCACCGTTGACGAAAGTGCGAATCTCGTCGGGGACGCGCTCGGTTACCTCAGAGCCGATCACGCAGAAGCCGTCCCGGCAGCGCTGCCGGATCGCCGGGCGATAGTAGGACGCGTGAGGAATGCTCACGTCGTTGACCGCGACATATCCGCGACCAACCATGATTCCAATGGTGCCGGCCATTTTGAGAGCATTTGCATCGGCGGGCATTCGAATCGCCGCACCGCTCACGTTCCAGGTGTTGCGCGGGCGGAGATAGAGCACGGGCGCGACGGGCGGCTTCTTGTAGGGGTCGCGATTTAGCTGATCGCCGAGCGCTTCCAGTTCAGCTCGAAAATTCAAAGCCACGCCGTAGACGGCGTTGATCACTAGATGCCCATCTCCTGAAAAACTTCGCGCGCGATGCGGAAGCTATCCACGGCCGCGGGCACGCCGCAATAGATGGCGGCTTGCAGGAAAAGCTCCTTCAGCTCCTCTTTGCTGACGCCGTTGGCGATGGCGCCCCTGACGTGCGCGCGAATCTGATTGGGCCGGTTCAATCCGGTGAGCATCGAAAGGGTGACGATGCTGCGGGTCTTGCGGTCCAGGCCGGGGCGTCCCCAAATTTCGCCGAAGCAATACTGATTCACCAGCTCTTCAAACGGACGGTTGAAATCGTCAGCCGCGGCCCAGGTCTTGTCGGCGAGCTCGGCGCCAAAAATCTCACGGCGGATGCTCAGGCCTTTCTCGAACATCTGTTTTTCCACGATCAACATTATAGCGGGCGTGGTAGGGCGCAGAGGGACTTCTGCCCCGGGCAATTCGGTAAGCATGATGTGGCGCACGCACTCCTACTCCTGCGTGCCGTGTTGGCAATCGTGCCAACACAACAATCGTTCACACTAGTGTGAACGCTGCAAGCACGAGTGCTTGCGCCACAATTCGCGCCACCTCCAACCGGCGCATGGTCAGGAAGTAGAGTAAGCGCGGGGCTCAATGATGGAACATCGCGTCGGCATGCGGGACGAAATCTTCCATGACGGCCTTGCGCAGCAGGTTGGGCGGCAGAAGGCCTTGCGACAAGATGAAGTCGTGGAAGCGCTGGAGCTTGAACTTGGGGCCCAGGGCCGCCTGGGCGGATTTGCGAATTTCGAGCAGGCGCGTGAAGCCGTCGAAATAGGATGGCGCCTGGCCGGGCATGCGGAAAGTGAAACGCTCCACTTCCTCGGTGGCCAGGGCGGGTGAACACACCACGTCGTGCTCCAAAACTTGCATGGCCTGCTCGGGAGTGATTTTGCCTTGCTGCAATTCGGGATCAAGAAACGCACGCGCGGCGCGGAGCAGACGGTAATCGAGTGAGACCAGCTTGGCATCGTCCGGCATGTAAGGCAGCATGAACCATTCCGAATAAAGTCCCCAGCCTTCGACGTTGGTGCTGTTGAAGGCGAAGAGCGCGCGTGCCAGCGATACGCCGCGCTCCACCATGGCATCGAACTGCAGCTCGTGGCCGGGGCGGGCTTCATGCGCGGTGAGCGTCCAGGATGCGGCCGCGAAACTGAAATCGTCGTACTTCAGCGTCTCGCCGCCTTTACCCGTGGTTTCGAGCGGCAGGACGAACTGGCCGCGCTCGCCGTGATTGGCGATCAAAGGCGGTGGAACCATATGGGGCGCGGGCTGCTGCGCGGTCTCGGCGGCCGACGCCAGCCGGATGATGGCCGGGCGATCCGGCAGCGTGATCAGATGCTCGCGCCGGATAATCCCCTCGATTTCCGCCAGTCGCTTTTGATAATGCGGCAATATCTGATCGCCGGTGAGCTGATCCTTCTTCAATGCATTGATGACGTCACGGTAGTCCGGGGAAGCGAGGTGGCGCTCCTGCGCGATCTTGGCGGCAATAGGCTGCATCTCGCTTTGCAATTGCGTGAAGGTCTGGTGCGCCAGGCGCGTCAGTTCCTCGGGAGCATAGTCGATGCCGTAGTTTTCGAGTGAGATGGTGTACAGCTCGGGTGGAAGCCGGAAATCGCTGCGCGCTTTGGCCAGCACTTCCTTGCGCACAAAATCGTCGTAAGCAGTGAGCTGCTCCTTGAGCGTCCGAAACGCGTCCTGATAGCCCGACATCTTGTAATTTTCAAGCAGCAGGCCGATGCCGGTAACGTAGGCTTGCGTGTTTTCCAGATTCTTCTGGAGCTGCGCTTTGGATGGGCCGATGAGCCCGGGTGTTTTCAACTTCTCGCGAAAGCGTTTCTCGGACTGCAACGTGAGCGGCTCATAGCCAGACGCGAGGCCGGTGTACTTGCGCAGGCGGACCACTGAGGCAGGACGCCGCTCGGCGGCGATCTGATCGTCCAGCAGACTCTTCATGCCAAAGAAGATGGTCCCGGCGACGTCGTCATAGGGGAGCAGATTACGCTCGTTGGCTTCCGAGCGGCGGATGTCGCGATCGGCCTGCGCGATCAATATCTCCAGGTCCTGGCGAACCAGCGCATCTTTCTCCGCTGCCAGCCGCTTCTGCAACTCGTCGCGCGCCGCTGTCAGGTCTTTGCGGAAACGCTCCGGTTCGTCCGCCGGGGAGCTGCTGATCTCGTCGTCCAAGCCTGGCACGCCTTCCTCCGCGGCGCTTTCGGGCGAATACTTCGCCATGATCGCGATGAGCAGCTGAGCGTTTTGATTGCTCTTTTCGACCCATGCAGGCGGAGCCTGTGCAACGGCAAAGACGCACACGCAGAGGATCAGGAACATTAGGCGCATATTCTCTATGATAGAGTGCCCAGATGCGCAGGACACTACTCATCCGCGGTTCAGCCGTGGCGGTTCTTTTGGCGTGCGCCTGGCTCACCTACACACAGAACCCGCCTGCACCCGGCATCGGCAATCAAAAGCTGGGCATTCAAAAGCTGAAGGATGATTTGTACGTCATCGGTGTGACCAAAGGCGTGGGCGGCGGAAATGTCGCGGTGCAAGTGACCGGCGAGGGCGTGATCCTGGTGGACGATATGTTCGACCGCAATCACGACGAGATCATCGAGAAGTTGCGAACGGTGACCGACAAACCCATCAAGTATGTGCTGAACACGCATCAGCATGAGGACCATTCGGGCGGCAACGCGAAGATGGCAGCTATGAACGCGGAGCTGATTTCACACCGTAACGCTCGCGCTAACATGGCCCTGCTGAAAATGCCGGGCCTGGCGCACGTGACGTTTTCCAATGAGATGAGCGTGTACCTGGGCGGCCAAGAGGCTCGCGCGCATTATTATGGGCGCGGCCACACGGGCGGTGACGCGGTGATGGAATTTCCGGCTGAAAAAGTGATCCACACCGGAGACCTTTTCCTGACGTTTCCTCCGCAGCCGTTTATCGACTACGCGCAGGGCGGCAGCGCGCTCGAATGGACCAAGACGCTGGATGGGGTGCTGAAGCTGGACTTCGACATTGCGATTCCGGGGCACGGGCCGGTGTCGGATCGTGCGGGGATTGTGAAATTTCGAAACGAATTTCAGGCCATGCGCGATCGCATCCAAGGCTTGGTGCGCTCGGGCGCCAGCAAAGACGAGATTTCGAAGGTGCTGGTGGGCGATTATCATTGGGCCGCGGGTGGGCTGGCGGTCCAACAGGTAGATGCGATGATTGCCGAACTGAAATAGTCATGAGCCTCATCAGCCGCCTGGTCGGCCGCCTTTGGAAACTCCCCGCTCCGATCACTCGCGATATTGCGAGCCAGCCGCTTCGCATCCCGATGCGCGACGGAGTTGAGCTTTTGGCGGATCGCTACTATCCGCGCACGGGTGGGCCTGCACCCACCGTACTCATCCGAAGCTGCTACGGGCGTGGCGCGTTCAAATTCATCGCGCTGGTCTTCGCCGAGCGAGGCATGCAGGTGGTGATCGAGAGTTGCCGTGGAACGTCCGGGTCGCAAGGAACCTTTCGGCCCTTCTTTGACGAGCAAAATGACGGGGCCGACACCGTTGATTGGATCGAGCGCCAGCCGTGGTTCTCAGGCAAGTTGGCGCTGTGGGGCGGGAGTTATCTGGGGAATACGGCTTGGGCCATTGCCGCATCGAGTGCCGGACCGAAAGTGAATGCACTCGGGCTGCATGTGACGCTCACGAATTTCCGCGATGAGAACTACTCTTTTGGCGGTTTTACCTTGATAGGCTGTGCCGGATGGACCGTCACCATGTCGAACATTATTCGCACGGGCGGCGGGATTAGTCTGAAGGCCCTGTTGGGTGCGCGAAACGCGAAGGCCTTCTCGGAGCGAGTGGCCGCAACGCTCCCTTTGCGGAAAGCAGACCGGGTGATCGCTCCCGACGGTGTTTCCTGGTGGCAGAGTTGGATGGATCACGCCGAGCCCGGCGACGCGTGGTGGGATTCGATCGACTACGGCGCGGCTGCTCAAAGCATGCCACCCACCGTGATGACCGGCGCCTGGTATGACATTTTCCTCCCCTGGCAACTGCGCGATTTTGTCAACGCGCAACAAGCCGGCCGGGATGTACGCATCACCATCGGAGCTGGGACGCACGCGGCCATGTCCGGATTCGCCGAATCGGTTCGCCAGAGCATCGTGCTGTTTCAAGAGCGATTCCACATCCGGCCGTCCGAAGGAGTGAAGCCGGCCGTGCGGCTGTTCCTGATGGGTGCCAATGAATGGCGTGAATATCCTTGCTGGCCGCCGCCGGGCGCTTCGCCTTGGACCTTTTATCTGCATCCTGACGGAGGTATGTCCAGCGATGCACCGGCTGCAAAAGGCGAGAGCACTTTCGATTATGATCCGGCTCATCCCACCCCCGCCTACTTCGGAGCTACGCTCGAGGGCCGCAAGGGCTCGGGCGATATCGCGGCGCTCGAAAAGCGCTCGGATGTGTTGCTCTTCACCAGTGCGGTGGTGCCTGTCGATTTAGACGTGGTGGGCCCAGTGTCGGCCGAAATATTCCTGCGCTCGAATACGGCGCACACGGACTTGTATTTATGCCTGTGCGATGTGACGCCAGAAGGTCGGTCGACCAATGTCTGCGATGGTTACCGGCGGTTGCGTCCCCAGAGCACGGCCAGCGAGACAGGCGATGCGCGCAAGGTGGAAATCGAGTTTTGGCCGACAGCGTACAGGTTTCGCGCCGGACACAGGCTGCGGATCATCGTCGCGAGCGGCGCTCATCCGCGCTATGCGCGGAACCCCGGCAGCGGGGAACCCTTAGGCGATGCGACTCACTTGATCGTAGCTCACCAGCGGATTTTGCATGGACCGATGCACCCCTCTGCGATCACGCTTTCCGTAGTCTAGTCCGGCCAGATTTCGCGGGCGGTTTCCACCACCAGGCGCAATTTATTAAATTGCTGATCGGTGCTGAGCGAGTTGCCTTCGCTGGTGGAAGAAAATCCGCACTGCGGGCTGAGGCAGATCTGATCGAGCGGCACGTACTCGGAGGCTTCGTCTATGCGGCGCTTCAGATCGTCTTTCTTTTCCAGTTCGCCGCGCTTGGATGTCAGAAGACCCAGCACTACTTTCTTGCCCTTGGGCACAAAACGGAGAGGCGCGAAAGTTCCCGAGCGCGCATCGTCGAATTCCAGGAAGTAACCATCCACGTTTAGTTCGCCGAAGAGAGCCTCGGCTACGTGATCGTAACCGCCGGACGCGGCCCAGGACGAGCGAAAATTGCCCCGACAAAGATGCGTGCAGATGGACATTCCGGCAGGCTTATTCGCCAGCGCTTGGTTGAGCGTTTTGATATGGCGGATGTGCGCGTGCTCGCCGTCTTCGCCCATCCTGGAAACCTGCTCGCGCTGAGCGGGATCGTTCAAATACGCCAGGCTGATGTCATCCAGTTGCAGATAGGTGCAGCCTAGCTTGGCGAGTTCGGCGATTTCCCGCGCGTAGACTTGTGCCAGATCGTGCCAGAACTCGTTGATGTCGGGGTAAATCGCGGGATCGATGGCCGCGCGGCCGCTGCGATAGTGCATCATGCTGGGCGAGGGGATGGTCAGCTTGGGAGTGGCGTGTGCCACGGATTTGAGAAACGCAAAGTCGTCGCCGAAGATGCATTTGTCGAGCTTGAGCTTACCCTGGATCTGGAGCGCGGCGGGCGTGAATTCGATAACGCCCTGTTCATTGCGAAATTGGACCTTGACGTTGTCCTGCACCTTGGCCGTACCACCCACCTGATAGAGGAAATCCATGTGCCAGGACGAGCGGCGGAACTCGCCGTCGGTGATTCCTTCCAGGCCGAGGTCCTCTTGCCGGCGGACCACGTCGCGGATGGCTTGATCTTCGATGCGGCGCAAATCGGCTGCGGTGATGCGGCCGTTCTTCTGGTCTTCGCGGGCCTGGAGCAACTCGGGCGGACGAAGCAGGCTACCGACGTGGTCGGCGCGGAACGGCGGAGTCATTTTTTGAACGAGCGGGGTTTGAACCATCGACCATAGGTTACCGCTCCGGCGCGCCGGGTCGCTGATTGGCAGCTTGTCGATCGGCTACCGCTTCTTGGTCTTGAACTGGTATTGATCCAGTTTGACCGCGAACTCCTGCGGCCGCCAGCGAGTCACGCGGCAGGAGACGAACAGTTGCAGGGGCGTGATTCCGTGCAGCAGGAACGGCCAATCCACGGTGAGTTGTAATCGCGTACCGGCGCGCAGGCTGGGCTGGTCATCGGCGGCGATCAGCAACCCTCCACTGCTCATGTTCAGGGTGCGGCCCGTGCCCATGGCCGATGGCCCGCCTGTAACCATCCGGTAACGGACACTGAGGCGCAGCGGAAATCGGGACTTCGACCGCCGGTCAAAAGAAAGGCTTAATTCAGGTAGCATGGCAATTCACCATTGTTCGCTTTCAGCCATTAGGCGCTGATGGCACATGGACTACGTTTCAATGACAAGAAACAATTCGCCAAAACCTTCGCTCAAATTAAGAAATCGTTCGCCTCTTTCCGTGGAGTGTGTTGCGCGACCTACAGAGGGGCGTCTGCCTAACGTGGTCCGCCGCACCGCCGCGCCTGGCGATGTCAGGACAATCGGGACAACCGATGTAACCTAAGCTAACTCCCGTAGCCGTCCGGAGTTTTTCTCCAGCAGCCGCGAGATGCTCGCGTCGCTCGATCCGGAAGACTCACCGGACACGCAAGCCGAGGCAGCTTCCGAAATTCTGCGCTGCTCCCTCTCCTTGCGTTCCTGCCACTCGCGAAAGGTCAGCCGCTCGCGCTCGATTTCCTGCACCGCGCCAGCGATTCGCATCCGGTATTGCGAGCAGATGCCTTCCATCTCCTCATTCAGCCGCTCATTCTCGGTGAGCTTAGCTTTCTCGAACTCTTCGAGACGCCGGCGCTGGCCGTCTTCATACTCATTCAAAACGCGCTGCCGCTGCACCGCATCCTGCAGCATGTCTTCCACCGCCACGCCCGCCGCTTCCAGAGCCATCAACAAGGCGCTGTGTTTGCCCGCGGACGACAGGCCGTGCAAATGCTCGCTCGCGATCATATCCGATACTTTCAAAATGTCCCACGCCGCGGTGGAAGTAGAAGCTTTAAACGGCGACCGGTGATAAATCTCTTCGAAGGTTGACAACTTCGCATTAGATGACGAATCGCTCCGATTCCGTTCACTGATACCAAGCGAAGGCGGCCTGGTCGGCAAGTCATTCCGCTCTTCCTCGACGACCGTGAAACGGCCCTCCGGCGAGGAGGCCTGCAAGAACTTCCTGAACATGATCCCTCCTTGTTGCTGCTAAGGTGGTTGGATAATACTAACACAGTAAGGTGGAAACAGGATCGACAATTGCTCACCTAATCCAACCGGCGATTCGCCGATAGGGTTTCACCGGCACGTCGAAAAGCCCCGTGCCGGCTAACAGCCGTCAACCACCGCTAAAGCGTCGTGGAATAGAAGATCATCCAGTTGGCGCCCCAGAGGTGATCGTTGCCCAGATCCGGCGGCGCTCCTCCAGAGATGAAATTGGTGACCGTACCGGTGGTGGAAACTTCGAAGACCCTGTCGGGAGTGCTTACGGTCGGCGGGGGATTGTAGTAGCTGGGCAGGTAGAGTTCGCCATACCGCAACACGAGATTTCCATTGAGAAGAATGGGCGACGATACTAGTGTTGCCAGCGACACGATGGGGCCGCCCAGCTTGGTCTCATGCACCACTTGACCGGTAAAGATACTGGTCAGGTACAAACGGCCGGATGCGTCGAAAGCCAAACCGCCCGGTTCGATGCCGAGGCCGGCGGACTGAATCTCCGTTTTGTAATCCTTGCTGAGCGCACCGGTGGATGTATTGAAACATTGCACGTCCTCGTCGATGAAGCCCGCGATACACAGATTCCCGGCAGGGTTGAATGCCATCTGATTCCCCCGGTACATATTGGCGGTGATGGGGTTTGGCTGGGCCTGCGGATGGGGCAAGGTGAGCTCGGATGCCAGGTATTCGAAAATGTAAATGGGGCCACCCAGGTCTTCTCCGTAAGCCGTGGCTACCCAAAGATTTCCGGACGCATCGAAGAGAATGCTCTGGGTCTCGGAAGTAACACACGGGGCATTGCAGACCACGGTGAACGTATCCCAATTGGTATCGAACTGCCCATTGGCTTCGTATCGCAAAATCACGTTGGTGAGCTGTCCCACCTGCTGTCCGGAGGTGAACTCGGTGGTAACGAAGATCTCTCCGGTCAACGGGCTCTGGGCGGTTGCGATTGGGGCGTAAGGACCCGTTGTGGCGAAGGTCCGTTCCCAGGTTCCGGTAGGGGTAAACTGCTCCAGAGAACTGCTCCTGGTGCTGGACACCAGGATCTCCTCGGCGGCGTGAAGGGAAAGCGATCCCATCAGCGCGATCAAGATGGCTGTCAAGATTCTATGGCTCATGATTTTTTTCTCCTTTCCGCTTCCGGTGAAGCGGCATGGGCCATGAAAACATGGGCTGCCCCGGTGAGTCCTGAATTCGAGGCTTAATAATGCTGAAGAGATCTTAAGGGCGGGTTAAGCTGATGGAAATGAAAGGGATTGCTCTCCCTAAGCCCTGGCTTGGTAAACTGTTCTGGTCCAACGTTCGCTCCAAAATATGTCAGGCTCCAAGGACCTTTACCGGTTTGGAAAGTATGAGCTGAGGGTTCGTTCACGCACGGTTTCGTATCAGGGAACACCCGTTCCCCTGGAATCGAAGACCTTTGAAGTGCTGCTTTGCATGGTAGCGAACGCGGGACGCGTCGTTACCAAAGACGAACTGTTGAAGACCGTCTGGCCCGATTCCTTCGTGGAAGAAAGCAATCTTACACAACATGTGTTTCGTCTTCGGAAGGCTTTACAGGCGCGCGAAGACGGAGTGTACATCGTTACGGTGCCCGGCCAAGGTTATCAATTCTCGCCCGAGGTGGAATCCGCAGCGCCGCCAGTGACGATGGAACCGGAGCCGGCGGAGGCGCAAGAGGAGCACCGGCCTCCCGCAGTGCCAGCCCAGGCTCGGCGATGGGGATGGGGGTGGAGGGCGGGGTGGAGGGTGGGGTGGAGGGCGGGGTGGAGGGCGGGGTGGAGGGGAAAGACGGCCGTCTCCGTTCTCGCGTTTGCTATGACACTGGCCGCGCTCGGGATCTGGGGTTGGCGCGCAACGGGCCGTCGAAGCCCCGCGGCTCGGGTTGGCGCCGCCCGCCGTTCCATCGCGGTTCTCGGTTTCCGTAATCTGTCCGGGCGTCCCGAGGAAGGCTGGCTTTCGACCGCCTTGGCCGAAATGCTAAGCACCGAACTGGTGGCTGGCGACAAGCTGCGCCTGGTTTCTGGTGAAGAGATCACGCGCACCAAGCTCGATCTTCATCTCGTGGAGGTCGACAGCCTCTCGCGAAACACGCTGGCGCGAGTGCATAAGGACCTGGACAGCGACTTGATCGTCCTGGGTTCCTACACCGCTCTGGTTGGACAGCCCGACACACGCATTCGTCTCGACGTGCGCCTTCAGGACACGGCCGCAGGTGAGACCATCGCAGACATCGCCGTGGTGGGCAGCGAGGCCAACCTGTTTGACCTGGTGTCGCAAGCTGGCGCCGAGTTGCGCGAGAAATTGGGCGTCGAAGCAGTTTCTCCGGTCGAGGCGGTGAGCGTCCGGGCCTCCTTGCCTTCCAATCGCGATGCTGCCCGACTTTATTCGGAGGGGCTGGCCCGGCTGCGTGTGTTCGATGCCCTGGCGGCTCGAGGTCTTCTCGAAGGCTCCATAGCCGCCGATCCGAAGTATTCGCTGGCTCATTCTGCCCTGGCGGAGGCCTGGTCCCGGTTGGGTTATGACAAAAAGGCGCAGGCGGAAGCCCGGCAGGCCTTCGAACTGGCTGCCAATCTCTCGCGCGAAGAGAGGTTCGTAGTGGAAGGCCGCTACCGCGATATCGATCACGAATACGACAAGGCGATCGAGATTTATCGTTCGCTGTTCGTGCTGTTCCCCGACAACCTCGATTATGGGCTGAAGCTGGCTGCAGTTCAGGTTCGCGCCGGCAAGGGACATGACGCTCTGGCTACGGTGGAGTCTCTGCGCAATTTGATGCCTCCAGCTTCTGAGCTTCCCCTGATAGATTGGCAGGAAGCAGCGGCCTGGGAGGCGTTGGGCGATATAAAACAGCAGGAACAGCCTCTGGCACGGGCGGTGGAGTTGGCAAGGGCGCAGGGATCGCGGCTGATTCTGGCGCGTGCCCGCCAAGAGCAGTGTTGGGTGTTCAGCCACCTGGAGCAACTGCAGGATGCGGTTGCAGCCTGCCGCGAATCCAGGGACATTTATGCTTCGGCCGGGGACGGATACGGCGAGGCCAATTCATTGACACTTTGGGCAGACGCGACCAGCGAGGCGGATGCACCGGAGGCCATCCGGCTTTACCAGGAGGCGGAAGTCATCGAGCGCAAAGTCGGATCTGAGGTGGGAGTAGCGACTGTGCTGAACAACCTCGGCATAGTATACGGAGCTCAGGGCGACCTCGCGGCCGCCGAGAAAATGTACCGCCAGTCCCTCGAAAGCTTCCGGCTTCTAGGCAGTAAGGTGAATGAGCTCAAGGTTACGGGTAACGTAGCCGACCAGCGAAGGGAACAGGGCGATCTGCCGGGCGCGATCCAGCTCTATCAGGCTGCGTTGCAACTGGACAAGGAAACAGATACCGGAAGCGCTAATATGATCGGCTTCGACCTCGCGGTCGTCCATCAATTGCAAGGGGACTTGGGAGGCGCGAAGCAGGAGATGAAACAAGCCCTCCAATTCTGGCAAAAGAACGGCGATCGGAGTTCCCAGGCCGAGGCACTGTCGGGTTTAGGAAGCGTGCTGCTTGAGGAGGCCGATTTTTCCGGCGCCCGCAAGATGTACGAGCAGGCCCTGGCCATTCGGAAATCGGGAGGCGACCAGCTAACGATAGCTGAAACGCAGCTCGGACTCGCGGGTTTGTCGCTGGAGGAAGCGCATTCTCCCGCCGAGCAGGAGGCGTCGGCGCGTCAGGTGATCGAAGTTTTTCAGAAACAAAAGGCCCGCGACGACGAAATTCAGGCCTGGTGTATCCTAGCCCGTGCGCTGCTCGTGCAGGGTAAGGCAGCGGCTGCGGCCGATGCAAGCGGGCACGCCCTGTCCCTGGCCGGAAAGAGTCAGGCTCCCGAGACCCGCTGGCGGACTGCAATCGCCGCAGCCCGCGTAAACTCCACCGGCCCGGCGGCCCGAAAGGAATTGGATGCCGTGGTCGCAAAATCGCGCGAGCTGGGATATCGGGGCGTTGAACTGGATGCGCGTCTTGCGCTCGCCGAAATTGAAATCAGAGCGGGACAACCTGCAGCCGGACGCGCGCACTTGGCCGCCATTGAGGCGGACGCTAAATCCAAAGGGTACAATCTCATCGCACGCAAGGCTTCCATACTCGCTCACGGCTGATTTCCGCGAGCAAACATTGAGAGAGTTTTGTTCCTGTTGGCACTACTCCTTCTTCCAGGAGTACCACTCATGAACGCCACCAACCTGATAAATGCCAGCAATACGCAACCTCTCACCGCTCTGGGGCTCGACGTCGGCACCAGCCGCATTGTCGCCGCCCAGCGCCAGGACAAGGACATTCAGTTCGATACGCAACTGAACGCCTTCGTCACCATTCCTTTTTCCAAACTGACCCAGAGCGTCCTGAAGAAGGAGCGCATCCCGCATCTGGTGCAGGATTCCGAGATCACGGTGTATGGCGACGAGAGCGAGCGGTTCGCCAATCTCTTTCACAAAGAAACGCGGCGGCCCATGCTGCGCGGGGTGCTGAATCCGGACGAGACGGGGAGTTTGACACTGGTGCGGCAAATCGTCGCGCTGGTGATGGGTGAAGGCGAAGGGCAAGGCCGCCGGCTTTGCTTCAGCGTGCCCGCCGCTCCGTTGGGCGCCACCGACGTGGTGAACGAACACGAAGCCGATCTCAAGGCTATGCTCTCGAAACTGGGCTACGATCCTCATCCGATTTCCGAAGGGCTGGCGGTGGTATATGGCGAACTGGAAAGTTCCAATTACACCGGCATCGGAATCAGTTGCGGCGGAGGACTCTGCAACGTTTGCCTGGCGTACCTTTCGGTGCCGGTGTTCAGCTTCAGCATTCCCAAGGCGGGCGATTTTATCGACTCCAGCGCGTCACAGTTACGCGGCGAGCCGGCCACGCGGATACGGACCATCAAAGAGGAATCGTTCCACTTCAACGGGCATTTCGTGAACAAGATCCACCAGGCGTTGAGCAATTATTACGACGACATGATCCAGGCCCTGGTGGCCGCGCTCAAGGATCAATTCGCGAGCGTGCAGAACATGCCGAAGCTCAACCGGCCCATCCCCCTGGTGTTGAGCGGCGGGAGCGTGATGCCGCCGGGATTTCGGGACCGGTTCGAGAAATCGTTGCGGGAGATTGAGCTACCGGTGGCGATCGCCGAGGTTCGGATGGCGTCGAACCCGATGGTGTCGACGGCGCGTGGGGCGTTGGTGGCGGCGTTGAGCGAGCTGTAGACCGAGGAGTGACCAAGATGGATGAGTAACAAACGGGGCGTCGTGCGGGTCTAACTTGAGATGCGTTCTACTCGCTCTGCCCCCGCCCCGATCCTGTTGTGTGCTCTCTGGTGGAATTGCCAGGTGAGCGTCCTCACCTATCACAACGATTTGGCGCGAACGGGGCAAAACCTCAGCGAAACCGAGCTTACTCCGGCCAGCGTGAGTTCGGGGCAATTTGGACAGCTCTTCAGTTATCCAGTGGATGGCCAGGTTTATACGCAGCCGCTGTATATGCCGGGCGTGATCATCCCTGGAAAAGGCATCCACAACATTGTTTTCGTCGCTACCGAGCATGACAGCGTATATGCGTTCGATGCCGACAATGCTCTGGCCGCTCCGCTCTGGCACACCAGCTTCCTCAATTCCTCGCAGGGCGTGACGACGGCGTCGGCGGTTGAGCTGGGGTGCGGCTCCATTACGCCCGAAATCGGAATTACCGGAACGCCGGTGATCGATCCGGTGACCGGCACCTTGTATGTGGTCGCGATGACCGAAACCGCATCCGGCCCCACTTTCGCGCATTGGCTGCATGCGCTCGACGTGACCACTGGAGCGGAACGATTCGGAAGCCCGGTGGAAATCCAAGCGTCCGTTCCGGGCACCGGCGACGGCAACACCGTGGTTCGATTCCAACCTTGGTTGTATAAGCAACGCGCGGGCTTGTTGTTGTTGAATGGCGTGGTCTATACGGCGTGGTCCTCGCAGTGCGATTCGGGAAATTACCACGGATGGATCATCGCCTACGACGCGGGGACGCTCCAGCAAACCGCCGCCTATACCGCCACGCCGAATTGGGACGCGGGCTCGTTTTGGCAAGGCGGCGCGGCCCCTGCAGCGGATTCGAACGGCAACATCTATGCCGTAACGGCGAACGGAACGTTTGACGTAAACCTGGGCGGATCGGACCTGGCGGAAAGTATTCTCAAGCTTTCGACCGCGAACGGCATCACGGTGGCGGATTACTTCACGCCTTCGAACGCGGACACGCTGAGCAATCAAAACCTGGATCTGGGATCGAGCGGCGCGCTGTTGCTTCCGGACGGCGCGGGCGGCGCGGCGCACCCCAACTTGCTGGTGATCGGAAGCAAGGCGGGTACCGTTTACGTGGTGGATCGCGACCATATGGGCCATTTTCAGGCGCAGGGCGACAGCCAGATTGTTCAATCGCTCGCGAGCGCCGTGGGCCCGCTCTTTGGTATCCCGGCATATTTCAACAACACGGTGTATTTTTCCGCGGGGCATGACCAGTTGAAGGCTTTCGCGCTACGGAACGGGCTGTTGTCCACGGTTCCGGTCTCCGCCGGCAATTCGGCGTTTGGCACGATCGGGACTGTGCCGAGTATCTCGGCGAACGGCGCAGCGAATGGAATTCTCTGGACCATAGACCCGGCCGGCCAGCTCCAAGCCTACGATGCCACCGACCTCGCGCACCAGCTCTATCAAGGGAACATCGGCTCGTCCGTCAAGTTCTCGACGCCGACCATCGCGAACGGAAAAGTGTACGTGGGCACAACCGATAGCCTGCTGGCGTTCGGGTTGAACAACCAAGCCGCGGGCAGCATCGCGGCGGTGGTGAGTGCGGTTGGATTCCAACCCGGACCGTTTGCGCGAGCGTCGAACATTTCTTTGTTCGGCACCAACCTGACGCCGCGCGCCGTGCCGGCGCCAAGTTCGGTTTGGCCCAAGGTTCTGGAGGGCACCTCGGTCTTCGTCAATGGTGTGGCCGCTCCGATTGGCTATGTCAGCGACACGCAGATCAATGCACAGATTCCTTTCGAGACGAAGCCGGGAATGGCCACGGTGAATGTGGTGGTGGCCGGCCGGGTTTTGCCGCCGGTGCAAATCTCGGTTAGCAAGACGTTTACGGTAAGATCCCAGGAGTGACCCGGCCCGTTATCACGCTCACCACCGACTTCGGACTCGCCGATCATTTTGTGGGCGTCATGAAAGGCGTGATCCTGGGCATCCAGCCTGCCGCGCAGATCGTCGACATCAGCCATGGCGTTCAGCCCTATCAGATATTGGACGGCGCGTTCACCATCGCCGAAGCTTATCGTTACTTCCCAAAGAAGACTATTCACGTGGTGGTAGTGGATCCGGGAGTCGGGTCGGCACGCCGGCCGCTGCTAGCTGAAATGGGCGGACAATACTTCGTGGCTCCCGATAACGGCGTGCTCTCGATGGTGTTTGCGCGAGGGAAACCCAAAGTCAGGCACATCACGAACGACCGTTATTTCCTGCATCCGCTGAGCCGAACGTTTCACGGCCGCGATGTTTTTTCGCCGGTGGCCGCGCACCTGGCTGCAGGAGTGACACCGGCCAAATTCGGCAAGCGCATCGAGGATTATCTGCGGCCGAGTTTTGATAAACCGGAGCAGACGGGCAAGCATAAATGGAACGGAGTTATTCTGAAGGCCGATCATTTCGGAAATTTAGCCACGAATTTCCACATCGATCAATTCCCTTCCCTTCGAACGCATGCTTTCTCGCTGAACATGGGATCGCAGGCCATCACGCGCCTGGCGCTCACGTATTCCGAATGCGCGGCGGGCGAGCTTTTTGCCATTGTCGGAAGCTCAGGATATATCGAAGTGGCGGCCAGTCAGGGCTCGGCGGCGAAGGCGCTGGGATGCGGAGCGGGATCGCCGGTGGAACTGACGATACACTAAACTCTGCATCAACGGGTGGCAACCTATTCGTTGGCACTTCTACGTGCGTGGCTGGCGGGGGACAGATTCTAAAGTCCACTCCCAGCAGGACGCTTTCGAGCGATAAAGCTTTCGAAGTGGCACCATAGCCCCGGCACGCGCTACACTGGTTCAACCGCTCCACTCGAGGTCATGACGCCCGTGAAAACCCCATTCGCACTCTGACGCCTTGCCAGTTTTTGGCGCTCCCGGTTTTCAAATTGTCTGAAGAACTTTTATGAGTGAGAGCAGTAGCACAATCCAGGTTCGAACCCCCAGTATCTGGCAATCGCTGCGCGAAGCAGTGATGGGCACCCACCAGGACTTCACGGAAGGCAACATCAGCCGCGCCATCATCCTATTGGCCGTGCCGATGGTGCTCGAGATGTGCATGGAATCGCTGTTCGGCGTGGTGGACGTGTTCTGGGTGTCGCGCCTGGGCGCCGACGCCGTGGCGACCGTGGGCCTCACCGAAACCGCGCTCACGCTGGTCTTCGTCATCGCGCTCGGTCTCAGCATGGGCGCGACGGCACTGGTGGCGCGGCGCATCGGCGAGAAAGACGAGCGCGCCGCTGGATCGGTGGCGGTGCAAGCCATCATCATCGGGCTCGCCGTTTCTGGAACCACCGCGATCTTCGGCTATTTCTTCGCCCCGAATCTGCTGCACATTATGGGCGGGTCGGACAGCGTGGTCAAGCTCGGCTCCGGCTACACGCGGATGATCCTGAGCGGCAGCGCCACCATCTTCCTTTTGTTCCTGATCAATGCCGTATTTCGCGGAGCGGGCGACGCAGCCATCGCGATGCGCGTGCTCTGGATCGCGAACATCGTGAACATTTGTCTGAATCCGTGTTTGATCTTCGGCCTCGGCCCGTTTCCGCGACTGGGTGTGACGGGCTCGGCGGTCGGGACAACCATCGGACGCGGCGTGGGCGTTCTCTTGCAACTATATGTTCTAACGTCCGGCCGCGGGCGACTTGCGGTCCACGCGTCGCAATGGAAGACGGATTTTCTGATCATGTGGCGCCTCATCCGGCTATCGTTGAACGCGATGTTCCAGTACATGGTGCAAATGGCCAGTTGGATCGGCATGGTGCGCATCATCGCCAGTTTCGGAAGCGACGCCACCGCCGCGTACACCGTAGCGTTCAAAGTGATCATCTTTGCGATTCTTCCCTCCTGGGGCATGAGCAACGCCGCCGCCACGCTGGTGGGACAGAACCTGGGCGCAGGCAAACCGTCGCGCGCGGAGACTTCAGTATGGCGGACGGGATTGTACAACATGCTGTTCCTGGGCGCCATCGGACTCGTATTCATTGTGTTCGCGCCGCAAATCATCGCGATCTTCACTACGGACCCCGCGGTGTCGCCGCTCGCAGTCAATGCGCTGCGCCTGTTCAGCTACGGCAACATCTCCTATTCCTACGGCATGGTGATTACCGCGGCCTTCAATGGCGCGGGCGATACGGCCACGCCCACTGCGCTGAACCTGATCTGTTTCTGGCTATGCCAGATTCCGCTGGCCTGGGCGCTCGCGTTTCACACCGGGCTCGGCCCGAATGGCGTGTATGTTGCAGTGGTGGTTTCCGATTCCCTGCTTGCGCTGCTGGGAGTGATCCTGTTCCGCCGTGGGAAGTGGAAGCAGGTTACAGTTTAAATTTGATGCCGCCGGAAAGCCCTCACTCCGATCCGCGCACTTACTTCGCGGAGGAGCGCACGTTTCTGGCCTGGATTCGAACCGGAATCGCGCTCATGGGTTTCGGATTCGTGGTGGCGCGCTTTGGATTGTTCCTGCGCGAGCTGGCGTCCATACGGAACTTTCCGCAATTCCAAACTTCGTCGCTCACGGTGCCGTTGGGGACCGCGCTGCTCGTGGCCGGAGTGCTGGTCAATGTATTGTCTTCGGTCCGCCATGTGCGCGTTGTCCGCGCGCTCAATACCGGCGCGCCGCTTGTCACGAAACCCTCCACCATGGCAATTATCGTCTCGCTGGCGCTGGCGGCCGCGGGATTGACGATGGCGGTTTACTTAGGCAAGGAGCTAGTTACGAAATGAATACCGGCGAAGGCATTATCAGCAAACCGAGCAAATATTCGGTGCAGGAGACCCTGCATCGCTTGGAAACAATTCTCACCTCGAAGGGCATCAAAGTTTTCGCGCAGGTGGATCACAGCGGCGAAGCCGAAAAGGCTGGATTGAAAATGCCGCCGACGCAGTTGCTCATCTTCGGGAACCCCAAGGGCGGGACTCCGGTGATGCTGGCCGCTCCCACCGCGGCCATCGATCTGCCATGGAAGGCGCTGGCCTGGCAGGATGCGGCCGGGCAAGTGTGGCTAAGCTACAACGATGCCGCGTACATTCAGAAGCGCTATGGGTTGGCCGACGATGTGATGAAACCGCTGGCTGGACTCGCCGCGGTGATCGAGCAAGCCCTCGCCTAGTCCCGGGTGACGGGGTGCTTAATCCATCAATCAGTGAAGGCGATCTTTTATTTTCTGAAGGCCGGCTATCGCGCAGACTTCATCCTGGTTTCCGCCCGCCGCGCCACTGGCTCCGATCGCTCCGATCGTCTCCGAGCCGGCCATAATCGGGACCGCGCCCTCCATTACAAACATCTGGGGTGTGATGCGGGAGAGCAGGGCTGGGTTTTTTTGAACAGCCTCGCTCCCTTGGGAGCTTGGCATCTTGAGCGCTAAAGCCACCAGCGCTTTGCGAACCGCGACATACACGTGGCCGCCGTCCGATCCGTCCGATTCCACCATCGCCCTGGGCAGGCCGGACGCATCGATTACGCTCGCCCCAATGTAGTACCCGCCCGCTTCGCAGCTTTCCACTGCCACTCGTGCCGCTTCAATCGCGAGCGCCATCTCGGGGCCTCCGGTATGTATCGGGCCGCGCCGCTGCGGAGCCGCGTTTCCTTTCGCATTGTTTCCGCCCGGCCGCGTTGGTTGCGGGATTAATTTTCCGCTGTTGTCCAACATGCCGAAGGGGGGCAACGTGTCTCCCGGAAGGCTCGCCGGAGAAGCCGGCTGGTCGGGTGGACGCTGGCCCGGTCCCTGTGCCAAAACTGCACTGCAGCAAACGCTCAGCACGCACAACCATTTTGCTCTTTGAATTGTCATTCCGGTTCTCCTCACATTACCTGCTAATTCGTCCACTGACGGAGGGTCTATTATACATGCAAGGGGGCTGATTCAAATGCAGTTGCGTTTCGTTCTGCTTCTGATCATCGCGATGCGCGTTCAGGGGTGCTCGTGCGGCGGGAACTGGCGGTCAGTGAAACAGGCGTGGAGGGACTCGCCTTTTGTGTTTCTAGGAACCGTTGAAATCACCGACCCGGACCGAGACAGTCGCGAGACGATGTTCCAAGACCAGTTCGTCCGTATTCGAGTCGATGAGCCATTTAAGAACGTATTCACCGGTCAAACGATTGAGCTACATCAAGGCGGAAGTGACTGTGCCGCCAAATTCCGAACAGGCCAGCGTCTTGTCTTTTATTTATATCCAGGAAGAACGCCCGGAAGTTGGTCCGTGCCGCCGTGCGGCCATTCCTTGGGTAACGCGGCGCCGTCGGGAGATGACTTACTCTTCCTCCGTAAACTGCCGAAATCGGCCATAGGGACCAGGCTTTCGGGCGAAGTCGAACTGTACGAGGATTCGGCAAAAGAAGCTTTTCGCCGCGTGGCAGGGGTGCCTAACCTTTCTGTGAAGATTTCCGGCCCAAAAGGCTCGACAGTGGCCACTACGAACGTGGATGGAGTCTACGAAGTATATAATTTGCTTCCTGGGAAATACTCAGTCTCCATTACAGCCCCAAAAGGCTACCGGATCGCCTTTCCTGTGAGTGCTGGTTCCCCATCGGCGCAAAGTAAGACCCTGAAGGTCTCGCGCGATGAGACCGAGGTGGAGCTCACGGAAAACGGGGGGCGTTGGCGTTGATTTCGTACTCAAAGCTGATACGCGGTTAGGCGGACGGGGCATGGACGTGAACAGCCTTCCGATCAAGGACGCCTGCATCGATCTTGAGCCGCTGGAAGGGCGCGGTGAAAACGGAGCGCGTTTTTTTGACTGCTCGAAGGCGGACGGAGTATTTGAAATGGAGATGATGCCTCCCGGCAGATATTGGCTGATTGCGCGAGACGAAATAAAGGTGAATCAGCTTAAGTCCAAGTCGACGCTCTACTATCCCGGCGTGAGAGATCGGGACAACGCCAAGATCGTCTCTGTCGAACTGGGTAAATTCGTCGAACATCTCGACATAACACTACCCTCGGATGAGAAACGATATCAATTCACTGGTCGAATGGAATTCGCCGATGGAGGCCCGGTCGCCCATGCAAAAGTGACCTTCACGTCGTCGCAACATGGATACAAGGAGACTACAGAAACTGGTCGAGACGGGTCGTTTGGTCTTTCGGTTGTTGCAGGTATGGAGGGGCAGTTGGATGGAGAATTGGGCGTCTTGGAACCGATACTACGATCGTGTCCGGAGCTCAACGTTGGAACTAAGGTCCGCGGATTAATTCACATCATGGACGCGACTTCAATCCCGCTTGCGAGTGTTTCCGACCGAAGTGATCTAAGGCTCGTACGGTCGTCTCCGTCGTGCAAGGCCTGGCCACCGGCTCGCAATTGAGCCGCGCCCTTACTTGCTGATATCCCGGTGAGTTTCTTTCGCCTTAAATCCCGCACGCGCCAGCCGCTTGCGGATTTCGCTTGCGATCATCACGGAACGGTGATGGCCGCCGGTGCAGCCGAATCCGATGGTCAGATAGCTCTTGCCTTCGCGAATATAGTGCGGGATCAAGTAAATCAGCAGCTCTGAAATGCGATCGATAAACTCCGTGGTCTGCGGAAATGAGCGAATATAGCGCGCTACGCTGGGATGGCGGCCGGTGAGCTTCTTGAACTCGGGAATGTAGTTGGGGTTGGGCAGAAAGCGCACGTCGAACACCAGATCGCTATCGGGCGGAACTCCGTGGCGGTATCCGAAGCTGTTGATATCGATCCGGATGCTGGATTCATTGCGGCCGCCGCTAAACTTTTCCCCAATCACTTCGCGCAGTTCGTGCACGTTAAACTTCGAAGTGTCGATGATGTGATCGGCCACGCTGCGGATGGGGGCGAGCAACTCGCGTTCGGTGCGCAAGTTCTTCGGTACCGTGGCTGCCATACCGAGGGGATGCGGACGCCGGGTCTCGCTGAAGCGGCGGGCCAGCGTACGGTCGTCGGCTTCGAGAAAAACCAGCGTGGCTGGGGTGCGCCGGCGCAGCTTTTCGAACAGCGCCGGGAATTGCGCCAGTTGTCCGCCTTCGCGAATGTCGATCACCAGCGCGGCGCGCCGCACGTGGCCGGAATCCTTAGCCAGCTCGGCGAACTTCGGAATCAGTTCGATGGGCAGGTTGTCGACTGCATAGTAGCCCAGGTCTTCGAAAGCCTTGAGGACTGTCGCCTTCCCCGAGCCGCTCAAACCGGTGATGACCACCAGCTCCGCGCCTTGCGGATCCAGTTTCCGGGCGACGCGTTTGGCCACTAGCTGATTCTTTCCGACACTAGCTCTCGATCAAATCGAAATGGCCGTCGGAACGGCGCATGAGAACCGTCACGCGGTCGGTTTGCGCGTCGCGATAGACCAGATAATCTTGCGACGCCTCCATTTCGAGCATCGCTTCTTCGAGCGTCATCGGCTTGCGGCCATCGGAATGGTTGATGCGAAACACCTGTTTGCCCGCGGCTTTCTTGGATGCTTGCACCTTGCCGGCAAGCATGGCCTTCTTCTTGGAACCGGCCGGGGAAACGGCCGCCGCCGGCTGCATGGTCGCGCTGGCTTTTTCTCCGTCGGCTTCCTTGTCGCGCACCCGCTTGGTGTCGCGCCACCGGGCGCGCAATTTCAGAAGCTGCTTCTCTAACCGCTCGAACGCTTCAAACGCGGCCACCGTGACGTCGCCATTGCTGGCGATGCCGACCAAGGCATGATCCCAGGCGTGGATCGTAATCTCCACTTTGTGCAGATAGCGCTGCTCGGTGAGCACTACGTGCGCTTCCTTCTCGCCACGGTGCTCCACAACCTTCGCAAGCTTTTGCAGTTTGGCTTCCAGCTTGGTGCGCTGCCGGCTGGGAATTTCATCGGACTTGCCTGTGTAACTGATTTTCATTGGGGCACCCGCTCCTTGGCGGTCGCGGCTCTTAGGCGCGGACCCGGCGCTGGTGAGTCGAGGGGATTTTCATGTCTTCTCTGTACTTGGCCACCGTTCGCCTGGTCACGTCTATACCTTCGCTCTTCAATCGAGCCGTGATCTGCTCATCGGTCAAAGGATGCTGAGTATCTTCCTCTTCGATCATTTTCTTCACCCGGCGTTTCAAAATCAACAACGGGGTGGCGCTTCCCGCGGAGCCCTGCACGGCTTCGGAGAAGAAATAACGGAGCTCGAAAACGCCCTGCGGTGTATCGGCGTATTTGCTGGCCACGGCGCGGCTCACGGTGGAAGGATGCACGCCAATCTCTTCAGCCACTTCCTTGATCATCATCGGCTTGAGCGTATCGATGCCGTTTTCGAGAAAATCAAGCTGGCGCCGCACGATAGACTGGCAAACTTTCAGAATGGTCTGCTTGCGCTGCTCGATATTCTTGATCAGTTGGATGGCCGCCGCGTAACGGTCCTTAACGTAGTTGCGGATCTCCTTGCTGGGCTCCTGATCGCGATCCAGCATCTTGCGGTATTGGGCGTTCAGGCGTAGCTGCGGAAGATCGTCATCATTCAGCTGGATGATGTATTCGTCACCCTCCTTGAAGATGTAAACATCGGGTTCCACCTGCTTGGCGCCCTGGTCTGAATAGCGCAACCCGGGATAAGGGTCCAGATGGCGGATCACATCCAGCGCCATTTGCACGTGCTCCAAAGGCCGGCCTAATTGTTTAGCAATTTCCTTGATCTGCCGGGTCTCCAGCAGCTTTAAATGGTTGGCGACAATGTTCCATGCCACGCCGCCTTTCCCGTTGCGGCTCTCGATCTGCAGCAGCAGGCATTCCCGCACATCGGTGGCGCCCACGCCCGCCGGATCGAGCGTTTGCACGATGCGCAGGCCTTCCTGAACCTCCGCCATGCTATGCTGCCCGGAATCCGCGATTTCCTGGAGCGTAGCGGTCAGGTAGCCGTTCTCATTCAAGTTGCCGATGATGTTGTCGGCCGCGTCGCGCACGTCTTCCGACATCACCAGGACAGCCAATTGCGAATGCAGATGATCGGCCAGGGTGACGGGGGACGAGAGAAATGTTTCGAAGGACGGTTTTTCTACCTGCTCGGAAGCGGGGCTCTTATAGCCTGGGTCGAGATAGTCGTCGAAGAAAGTACCGAAATCGATTTCATCGAACGGGTCCTTCTCGGTCTTCTGCTCGGTGACCTCGGCTTCAGGCGCCGGCGCCGCAGCGCCATCGGGTGACGCGCCATCGAGCGTGGCGGCAGCCGAAGCATCGAAGTCAAACTCAACGGGCGAAGCTTCGGGGATGCCGGCGGCGATCTCAGGCTCCGATCCAGCTCCGTTCACCGTCTCGAGAATTACCTGATCGGAAGGATCTGAAACTCGCTCCCGCTCGAGAATGGACTGCATCTCCTCGGCCGACAGCTCCTCGATGCCGTCCACCGATTCTTCGAGCACCGGATTCTCGGCGATCTCCTGGGTGATCATGTCCTTCAGCTCCAGCCGGTTCAACTGGAGCACCGTGACCATCTGCACGAGGCCGGGCGTGAGAATTTGCTTCTGCGAGACCTTCAACTGCAGTCTGGGCGAAAGCATGGACATCTAGAGCCATCATAACACCGGCCCGTTAGCAAGTAACTGGCCAAATTCGCCGCGCTTCTCTTGAGAGACCATGAGCCTGCAACACGCCGCACCGCACCGGGGAAATCAGATCCATCTGGCTTGGGGAATTTACGCCTTTATTACAACTCGGCAACCTCTTGAGCCGCCGAGACTTTTCTAATAGTTCTATGCGACGCCTTCTGCCAGTTCTCTTCTCCTGTACCCTCACCCTCGCCGCCCAGACCACGGGACCAGCAGCATCCTTCGTGGATGCCTCGCACACCACGCTACGCCTGGAAGTGGACGGCAGGCCCTACCTGGTGGACGTGGCCGCAGGGACCGTTCGGCCAGCGATCGCAAACGGCTCGGCCGCTTTGCCGGGCGCGGAACAATTCGCCGCGCGTTGCTCGGGCTGCCATGGAACGGACGGCCGTGGAATCAGTTCGGCCGGGACGCCCAACTTCACCAATCGCGACTTCCAGGCCAAACTATCCGAGCAGCAGCTTGCCGATACCATCCGCAATGGAAAATCGGGACGCATGCCGGCATTCGGCAAGGAGCTCAGCAACGGTCAGATTTCCGCCCTGGCTACCTACGTTCGGTCGTTCGGGGCTTCGTCCACTAGTTCGCCAAGCTCTCCCAGCAATTCAGCCGGTCCCGAAATCGCATCTTCGGGAATCTATCAGGCCGGCGACGACCAGCTCTTTACATTGCCTACCGGGCGTCCCGTGGACGAGCACGCCGTCATCGTCAATTTCACGCACCGCTTCGCTTATGATTCCGCGGTAACGGGGCAAGCGCGGGGCGCCGAACTTTTCGGCCTGGACAACTTTGCGCTCTCCTCATTTGGGCTGCGCTACGGGGTAACCGACAAGCTCTCGGTGGACGTGTGGCGATCGCCGTCTTTCATCGGGCGGCCCATCCAGCTCATGGCCGCGTATAACATCTTCGATGAGCATCATGAGGAGCCGTTCAACCTGACCTTCCGGGTTTCCGTGGAAGGGCAAAACAACTTCCGCAAGAACTACACCGAGAATCTGGAAATGATCGTTTCGCGCAGCCTGACCTCGCGCGCGCAGATTTACTTTGTTCCAACCGCATCCTTCAACGACCGCCGGCTGGTCCAGGGGTCGCTTGAGTCCAACCAGATCCTCGACGAGCCGGGCATCAATGCTTTCTCACTCGGAACCGGGCTGGCCGTGGATATTCGTCCGACCGTCGCGCTGATCGCGGAAGTGATTCCAACCGTAGTGGGCGGAACGGAGCTTGGCATTCATCGGCCGCCGTTCTCCTTCGCCATCCAAAAGAAGCTTTACCGCCACGCGTTCACGTTCGGGTTCACCACCAGTCCGGGGACTACGGTTTCGCAACGCGCCGGCACCAACGCGACGTTCCTGAATAGTCCGAGCGCAGACACGCCCGCTGGATTGTTCCTGGGGTTCGACCTGACGCGGCGGATTTACTAGACCGCTACTCTTGCGGTTTTTCCCCCACCACTTCGAGTGGATGAGATTGCGCCCAAGCGTCGTGGCGGACGCCGGTGACTTGCCAGGAGACCTTCATGCCCGCGCGGCCACCGGCGATCTTGAAGTGATGATTCTCAATTTCTTTTGCGATATAAACGGGCGCCGCGCGCCCGATGGTCGTGAGCTGATAGCGGAAATCGCCATTGAGCGCTTCGAACCATTCGGGGAGATCCACAACGGCCTGGCCTCTGCGATCGAGCACGATGTTGCCGCTATAAATGTTCGTCATCTCGGACGATTCGATGGAAGCATGGGTGAGATACTTGCGCTCGGGATCGAGGGGATCGTCGATGCGGAAGTTCTTGGCGGCCCCGGTGATGGTGCCATTGGCGTGCACATTGCCGCTCGCATCCACCGTGAATATTGTTGTGTAACTGCTGCCGGATTGGCCTACGATCACTAATCCCGATCCGCTGGTGTTCACGAACTGCCCCGCCATGCCTGATGGACTCGCGGTTGCTCCCTCCACGCCGACCGCGAAACCGGACGTCGCCAGAGCGCTGCCGAATACCCCGATTCCCCCCGTTCCTTGTGCGTAGAAACTGCCGCCATAGAACGGCCCGCCCGAGGTGGCGCCTTCGTAGCCGTTCACTGCGCTGGCGCCGCTGGTGGAGCTGTTGGTGCCTCCGGTGACGCCGAAGACCTCACCCGTCGTCGCGCTTGCGAACCCGCTTACGCCTGCCGCATCGGTGGTGGAACTGGACGTGCTCCCGCTGACGCCATATACCTGGCCCGTGGCTGCGCCTTCGTGGCCGTTCACTGCCGCGGATCCATTGCCGGTGCTGTTCGTTCCCCCGTTTACGCCGAATACGTTGCCTGTAGTTGCGCCTTCGAAGGCATTCACCGCGGCCGACCCGTTGCCGGTACTGTTTGTTCCTCCGTTAACGCCAAATACCTGGCCCGTCGCGGCGTTTTCGAAACCACTTACTCCCGCGGAAAACTGGCCCGTGCTGCTCGCATTCCCGCTGACGCCGTAGACTTGACCGGTCGCTGCGTTTTCGTTGCCATTGACACCGGCGGATCCATTGCCAGCGCTCTGTGTTGCGCCGAACACGCCAAACACCTGGCCCGTGGTGGCGCCCTCGTTGCCGATCACACCCGAAGATCCGCCGCCGGTGCTGTTGGTCCCGCCGCTGACTCCAAATACATTCCCCGTTGTGGCGCCTTCGAAGCCGTTCACCGCGGCAGATCCGTTGCCGGCGCTGTTTGTGCCGCCATTTACGCCAAACACTTGACCAGTCGTGCTGCCTTCGAAGCCGCTCACTCCCGCCGAGCCCTGGCCACTGCTCAACGCGTTTCCGGCGACGCCATACACTGTGCCCGTCGTCGCGCCTTGACCGCCGTTGACACCCGCCGATCCGTTCGTGGTGCTGTTGGTTCCTCCGTTCACGCCG
>Ga0302326_10000633_pt1 | contig 94860 bp, 91 predicted proteins | sample Palsa_T0_3_FD_202264 | JGI IMG/M metagenome (GOLD analysis project Ga0302326, IMG submission 202264) | Peat permafrost microbial communities from Stordalen Mire near Abisko, Sweden - Palsa_T0_3 | ecosystem: Environmental > Terrestrial > Soil > Palsa > Peat permafrost | place: Sweden: Abisko... | reverse complement strand
GCGACGCTACCGGTTCCCGCGATCAGCACCGCGCCCGGGCCCTCGGGAAGGGCACCCCGCAGGGCGACCCGCGCGTCATCTTCGACCACGAGGTGCGGCGTTTTGGGGAACGCCGCACGCAGGGCAGCTGCGAGGCCTTCGCGCAAGGCGGAGCGCCCGGTACCGGCGGCAGCTACGAAGAGACTGTGCGGGTCCGTCTCGCTGACGAGCGCCCGCACGGTCGCCGAGATTTCTTCGCAAGCGGCCGCCGCGCCGAGCGAACTTGGATTGGCGGGACCGCCGCGAGCGGTAGACTCATAAACGGCGCCACGGGAAAGTGCGGCGACCGTCGACGTGCCGCCGGCATCTACCCCCACGGCGATTGGTGCGCTCACCTCGACCCCGTTCGCCGTGCGTCAAGCGCGCATCTTTCTTTTCGCAGTCCTGATGCCGTGCAGCAAGCTTGGTTCGCTGGCGAGCAAATTTGCAAGCAAGAACCCGGGTGCGCTGTGGCTCCTCACGTGGGACAATGCTTTCCGGCTTTCGAGGAAGGAAGCAGACTCATGAACGCAGCTCCCCGTCGGATCACGAACGAAACGCTCACCCTCGCATGCGGGGAAGGCTCGCATGGCGTTTCCGCCGAGTTGGACGCGCAAGGCTGGGCGCTGTCGCCCAAGCTGTTGAGCGATGCCGAATGCGACGGCATCACCGGCCTCTGCGGCAGCAGCGAAGCATTTCGCAGTCGCGTCGTCATGGCGCGGCACGGCTTCGTTCAGGTCGCCGTGCTGCTATCGGAACCGGACGAGGATTTTCAAGGTGGCGAATTCGTGCTGACCGAGCAGCGCCCACGGATGCAATCGCGTGCCTCGGTCGTGCCGCTACGCAAAGGCGACGCTGTCGTTTTCGCTGTCAACAGCCGCCCCGTGCGCGGCGCACGCGGTGAGTATCGCGTCAATCTACGCCACGGCGTAAGCCAAGTACGCGCCGGTCATCGCCACACGCTTGGCCTCATATTCCACGACGCCGCTTGAGGGCTCGTTGACGCACGCTCGCCGGCTGTGAACGCCCTCGCTCAACCCGAACCATTTGCCAGACATTCCGCGCGCATCTTGGCGAGGGCTGCTTCAAGAGCGTAGGGAGCAATCGCGCCGAGCACGGCCGGTCGAGACGCACCGGTTGCGCGAGGCACGTTCGCTGGCCGGCCTCGCAGCGTCTCGTAGCCGAGCACGGCAAATGCGATCGCCTCTTTTGCATCGGTGTCGATACCATAGGCATCCGAAGTGATGAGTCGGCTGCCGGCTTTCTCCAAGCGCTCGCGCAGCAGCGCCATCAGCGAAGCGTTACGCGTGCCGCCTCCGCTTGCCACGACGAGCGCGCGCTCGGGGCCGTAGCTATCGAGCGCGTCCGCGATCGTCGCCACCGTAAAAGCGCAGAGCGTCGCACAGGCGTCTTCGAGCGAGAGTGATGCGAACAGATCGGCGTGATCGTCGAGCAGTTGCAAGCCGAAGCGCTCGCGTCCGGTCGATTTGGGAGGCGGCAGCGCAAGGTAAAACGCTTCGCGAGCAACGAGTTCGCGTACGACGCGAGCTTCGGTCTTGCCGCGCGCCGCGTACGAGCCGTTCGGATCGAAGCGTTCCGCGCCACCGGTCCAGCGTTGCACGAACCCGTCGATCAACATGTTGCCCGGCCCCGTATCCCACGCAAGCGCCGCCGTCGCCGCTTGCCCACGGGGCAGCACGGTGACGTTCGCTATGCCGCCGAGGTTGAGCGCGACGACGTCTTCTTCTGCCGATGCGAAGAGCATCGCGTCGACGAACGGCACGAGGGGCGCGCCTTGCCCGCCGGCGGCACAATCGGCGCGGCGAAAATCAAAAACGACGCTTGCCTCGAGCGCGTCGCGCAACTGGTACGGATCGCCGATCTGCATCGTTTCACAACGCCGGCCGCGATGAAAGAGCGTCAGCCCGTGACTTGCGATGTAGTCGGGGGGTTCGCCGCCTGCAAGGGTCGCCGCTGCCTGAGCGAACAGGGCGCCGAGTTCGCGGTCGAGCGAAACGATGTCGGCCGGAGCGGGTACCGCCGGCGGTAGCGCGGCGCGCAGCTTGGCGCGAACGCCATCGTCGAACGGATACGTCTGGAAGCGCAACACCTCAAGCGCATAGCCGCTGCCCCGCGGCGCGATCTCGACGAGCGCCGCATCGATGCCGTCGAGCGAGGTACCCGACATCAATCCGAGCGCGCGCACTATGAAAAAGCCTCCACGCACGCATTGCAAACGGCGGCTCGCAAATCGCGCAGGTCGCGGCGTCCGTAGTAGACGGCGTTGGTCAACAAGACGATCGAGAGATCGCGGACCGGATCGCTCCAGACACTGGTGCCGGTGAAGCCGGTGTGACCGAAGCTCGAGCAATGCAGCAGCGCGCCGCACGAATTCTCGTCGCTTGTCTTCAGCGCCCACCCGAGACCCCGCCGCAAAACCGGATCGCTGCCGTGTTCGGCGATCGCTTCCTGCGCGAGCGACGGCGGGAGTGCGCCGCCACCGCGGCCGCGCACCGCGCCCAGATACGCTTCGGCCATTGCCGCGACATCACGTGCCGTTCCAAAAAGACCCGCATGCCCCGCGACGCCGCTCATCAAGAAGGCCTTTTCATCGTGCACCGCGCCGCGCACGCGACCGCGCCAGGCGTCGCATTCGGTAGCGGGGATCGTCTGGGGATCGTCGTTGCGCGGCCGGTAACCGGTCGCCTTGCCGCCGGTCGCGCGCACCGTTTCGAACAAAACATGCGCAAGGGACCTTTGCTCCGCGCGCGCGAGCAGCGCACCGACGGCGATGAATCCGAGATCCGAATAAACGACGTGCGCGCCCGGTTCGGCGACAAGCGTGCGCTCGAGCGCGAAACGTTCGACGTTGTCTGCGAGCAGGGTGCGGTAGTCGGCCCCAGACTGCATGCCGGACGTGTGCGCGAGCAACATCCGCAGCGTAATCGCGGCGTGCGCCGTCCCACGCCACTCCGCCAAGAACGATACGAGCGGTTCGTCGAGCCCGACCCGCCCCCGAGCGACGCTGCGCAGTGCTGCGGTAGAGACGAAGACTTTAGTGAGCGATGCCAAATCGAAACGCGTCGTTCGTTCTACGGGCAACGCGTCCGCTGAATCGTCGAGCGTTCCGTAGGCCCGCTCGAACACAACGCGCCCGGCTTGCTCGACCCGCAACACCGCAGCCGTAAAACGACGGCCGAGGGCAGCGTGCAACATCCGATCGAGTTCAGTCTCCGTCACCACATCACGAGTGGGCGGGTTCGAGCGAAACCGGCATGATCCCGGGCGCCCGCGCGCTCCCGGTCAGCACGCCGGCCACGGCTTCGAAATTCGGCGCTTCGTCCCCGAAGCTGCACAGGATGTTGCGCGCGCGAACGAGCGCAGGCACATCGAACGGCTCCAGTGCGGAGACGACGACCGCTGCGGGCGCCGCCTCGAGCAGCGCGTCCACGGACTGCGCTTGCTCGGAATACAGATGCGCGCGGCGCGTAACGATCACGACGTTGCGCTCGCCCTGCGTGCGCACGACGTCAAGCAGCATCGCGCGCATCTCGGCGTCGGGCGCGAGCGCGACGCGCATCAGTTCGCTGCGCATGCGCCGTCTCCGCAACGCCAAGCTCAGCGACGGCCGTGCTCCGTGCAGCGCCGCGGCGCCGTCCGAGACGCCTGCACCTTCAAAAGAAATGACCGTGACCGGCTTCGCAAGATCGAGACCCGCGTCACCGCGAACGAGGCAAACCGCCCGGCGCGCGATCTCCCGCGCGGTCTCAGCGTGACGCGCGGCCTCGTCTTCGGCATTTGCGGGAACCGGGCTCGCGAGCGCCGCGCGTAAGGCTGCTACGCGCGCGGCCGCTTCCTCGAGGCGCGCGGCGGACACACTGCCACTCGTTACGGCAGCAACGAGTGCATCGCGCGCTGCGCGCACACGCGCAAGATCGTGACTGACGAGGAGGCAGTCCGCGCCCGCTGCGAGCGCGCGCGCGGCGCCGTTCGCCGTACCCGCCTCACCCGCGATTGCCTCCATCTCCAGGCAGTCCGTGAAGCACACGCCCGCAAATCCGAGTTCTCGACGAAGCAGCTCCGTCAGGACGTATGGTGACAGCGTTGCCGGCTGCGCGGCATCGAGCCCGGTCGCGACCACGTGCGCGCTCATGAGCGCGCGCGCTCCCGCGGCAAAGGCGGCCATAAACGGGCGCAGTTCGCGCGAACGAAGGGTCGCCGCGGAGGCCGTCACTTGCGGCAGTTCGCGGTGCGAATCACCGGCGGTCGCGCCGTGACCGGGAAAGTGCTTGACCGTCGCCGCGCACCCGCCGGCTTGCAGGCCACGCACGAGCGCGCTGCCGAGCGTTGCCGCCCGCTCGGGATCATCGCCAAGCGAGCGCGTTCCAATCACGGTGTTACGCGGTTCGAGCGCGAGGTCGAGCACGGGCGCGAAATTCACGTTGAGGCCGGCGAGCCGCAGCTGGTACGCCAGCAACGCTCCCGCGCGATAGGCGAGGTCTTCGTCGCCGGCGGCGCCGAGCGCCATCATCGAGGGCAGCTCGAGCTCATCGAACGCGAGCCGCGCAACCCGGCCGCCCTCTTGGTCGACACAGGCGAGGGCCGGCGCGGTACCGCCGATCGCCGCGCGGACGGCACTGACGAGAGCGCGGGTTGCGCTCGGCGTCGAGACGTTGCGCTTGAAGAGAATGAAGCCGCCCGGTCCGAGTTCCCTAAGCTCCGCTAGCTCCGCGCCGGTTGCCGACGGGCCTGCGAGGCCGACGCACAACACGCTGCCCGCGAGGCGCTCGAGCTCAGAGGAGATGGATGATCTGCGCGATGTACGTGCCGCCCTTTTGGCTCATCAGCACCTCGATATGCGCGCCCTTCTTGATGTCGGCGATCTCGTAGAACGACTTGCTCGGCCCACTGATGCTCGTGCCGGGCTGCACCAGGACGTCGTAGTCCTTCCTTCCGGAAGGACTCGGCACGACCACGGTCATCCTCCCCGAATGGTAGTCGATTTCGGACACGCGGCCGTCGATCTGGCCCGCATTTCGGGCCGGAGCAGCCTCGGCCGTGAGCGGCGAAGGCGTGCTGCTCGGTTGTGGTGGGTAGCCGGCCGCGGCCGCGGAGCCGCTAATTGCCAAAGAGCCGCCGCACGCAAGCGCGAGCAAGCCGGCGAATACGGGGGTCGTCCGACGCTTCTTCACGATTTCTGTAACGTAGCCGCTTGGAGGGCGCGTTCCTTCGGCCTGATCACACGGTGTGACGCATCAGCTGCCGAGTTCAAGCGCGTAGGCAGCCTTAGCGAGCCGTCCAAAGGCAGCAGGCTCGGCCGAGGCGGCGTCGGCTAGCTCCTTTGCGAGTACGACCCGGTCGCGCTTGACCACGCTCGCCAGTCCCGTGCGGTCCCCGTTGGCGCACGCACGCGCGACGCCGGCGAGCGCGCGCAGGCGGCGAACGGCCTCGTCCGTAGGTTGCTTTCCGGCCAAGACGAGACGCAACGCAATCAGCGCTTCATCGGCGGCGCGAGCGCCGACGCTCTCCAGTGCCCGGTAGAACGGCGCCGCCGCTGGATCCGGCGAGCGCTCTGCCAGGATCGCCGCAAGCGCATCGGGCTTGGAAACCGGCTCGCCGAGAAGATAGCGGTCGACGAGTTCGAAGCCCATGGAGATGCGTTTCGCCGCCCCATTTCCGTGGCTCTTTTTCTTGTGCGCAGCGCTTGGCGCGCTACCGTCGACGGCGGCGGTAAGCCCGCCGCCGCGGAATGGTTCGCTCGACGCGCTGCTTGCGCGCGCACGTGTCGCGAGCGGCGCTCCCTACCGTTTTCACATCGTGAGTCACTCGCGTGAAAGCGCCGGCGGGCAAACGTTCGCCGTTACAACCGAATCCGAAGGCGAGAAATATCGCGCCAAGCGCTGCGCGGCCGACTTGTGCAGCGGCTTCTATTTCGACGGCGAGCGCAGTTTCGACGCCAATTTCAACGACACGGCCTTGCCGCTCTCCGCTCGGGTCGACGGCCTGCAGGCGACACTGCGTGCGATTGCCTCATACGCCTTCACCGCGCCGGATTTTCGTCGCACCGGCGGCACGCTCGGTGAGCGCGAGCCGGTTTTGCACAACGGGAAGAAATATCGGCAGCTTGGCGTTGCTGCGCCGCTTGGGGCCGTACTCGATGCCATCATCGATCCCGATACGGGGCTCGTGGCGGGCGTGATTTCCGACGAACGGAAGCTCGCCTTCGAATTCCGGGATCAACGGGCAATCGGGCGCGGGATCACCTTACCGTTTTCGATCTATCTCAACGGCACGGAACTCGAGCATTTCGACGACCGCACCGTCGTCGCGGGTGCGCTACAAGCGCCGCCCGGGCTCGTTCCGCAAATCGATGCGGGTACGACGACCGTTGCCTTCGCGCACGCGGGCGAGCGCCCGATCGTGCCGTGTTCGATCGGCGGCCAAAACGTCGCCTGTCTGTTCGATACCGGCAACTCGGGCTTGACGATGAGCTCCGAGCTAGCGAGTAAACTCGCATTGCAAATAAATGCCGCCGGCGCAAGCGCGAGCACGTCGAACGTAAGTGGCATGGCCAAGGCGCCGGCGTTGAGCGTCGGTGCGGCGCACTATCCCATGGCCTACTACGTCGTTGCACACGACGTGCATCAGAACGGGTACGACGTCGTCCTCGGAGCCGACGCCTTTGCACGCACGCGCATCGCCGTCGACTATGGGCACCGCACGTTGACGGTCGCCTCGGCCGGCGCGGCGCTTCCGAGCGAAATCGGCATCAGCTTCGAAAATTACGTGCCCGTTTTGCCGGTGCGTATCGGAGACCAGGTGGTCCTGCCGCTGGCGGTCGACACCGGCGACGACGGGTCGCTCGAAGTCGCCTTCGACGACTACGCGAAACACCGTGCGTTGTTCGACTTGCGCAATGTCACCTCGGGCAGCGAGAGCGATAGCGGCGAGGTTGCGCTGGCGCGCGTCGGAGCGTGGGGCGTCGAACGTGCCCGGCTCGATGCGACCCACCGCCAGCCGCCGGCGGGCGACGGTCGCATCGGCAACGGCGTCCTCGATCATTTCGCAGTCACGTTCGACTACGCGCGCAGCGGCGTTGCGCTCGTACCGCGCTCGGGCGACACGGCGGTACACCCCGCACCGTAACCGCGCGACCGCCCAAACGAGGGCGACGGTTCGTGCTAAGCAAGCGTGCAGCGCGCGCGATCGCGCCCAGGCGAAAAAGGGTGCCCCGGGGTGCGCCTTCAGATATTCGCCTCCGAATGCCGATTTATGGAGGGAGATGACTAGGAGACCAGGGTGAACCTCATCAGCAATAGGCAGGCCGTGCTCGCAGCCGCGATCATCGTCTTTGTGATCGCGTTCCCGCTCTTTCGCTGGCATCAGCATGCCGATCACATCACGGCGCTCCAGCAGCAGAATGCCGACGCCGCGGCGCTCGTTGACACGTACCAATCCAATATCGATGCAATTGCGGCCGGCAACGCCGGGCTCGAGCAAGGCGAAGCCGCCATCCTGCAATCGATGAAAGCGAGCGAAGACGAAAACGTCGTCAGTAGCGCGGGCGATCTCGGCATGGCCATCCAAAGCGCGAGCAGCCGCCGCTCTGCGCTGAGCGACGCCATGAGCACTGCACAGCAGGCCCTGCCAGGCGACGAGATCGCGGCGGAAAAGAGTGCGTTCGACCGTTACGCACAGGACGCGACTGCAGCTGACAAGGCGTTCTCGGCCGCCGCCGCGACCGCGACCGGCATGGCACAAGACCCGTTCTTGACGCTCGGGGCGCGTGACAAAGGCGAGCGCGACATTGCGGCCAGCCTCGGGCCGCCCGTTCGCCACGCGTACAGCGACGCCCAGCAAATCGTGGCCGATCTACGCGGCGCGCAGCAGAAAGCTGCAAGCGCGCGCGACGCGGTCCACGATGCGCTCGCCGGGGAGACGAGCGCCTCGGTTCTAGCCGTCATTATCAGCCCTTAACTTTCTGTCGGCGCAACCGCCGGGCGGCCCCAAGGCATCCTGGGGTTTCATGAACTTACCAGATGATATCGCCCGTACCGCTTCAGTGCATTGGGAGGGTGACGTCGCCAAAGGGCACGGCGACATCACGACCGGCAGCGGTAAAGTCTCCGCGACCTATTCGTTCGGTACGCGTTTCTCAGGTGACCCGGGAACGAATCCTGAGGAGCTTCTAGCCGCGTCGCACGCCGCGTGCTTCACGATGGCGGTGAGCGCTACGTTGACGCGCGCCGGTCACCCGCCGACGACGCTCGAAACGACGGCGACCGTTCATCTACATAAAGTCGGCGCCGGCTTCGAGATCCCAAAGATCGAACTCGTCATCCACGCGACGATTCCCGGAATCAGCAACGACGAGTTCCAAAGCCTCGCCACCCTAGCAAAAGAGTCGTGCCCGCTCAGTAAGGCGTTGTCGGCCGTTCCGATATCGCTGCAGGCGGTGCTAGCCTCGTAATGGGGCAAGCAGCGACCGTTCCGGGCTACGCTCGCGAGCAGCTTTCCGAAAACGGCCGCCGTAATGATCGAGGGGTCCAGCGTTTGCTGGATCCCCTCGTAAATGTGGCTCCCGAAGTTGGACTCGAACCAACGACCCGCTGATTAACAGTCAGCTGCTCTACCAACTGAGCTATTCGGGAATGAGATGCTTGCGAAGCAGACGACGGGTTCGCGGAGCCGCGTGCGCGCCCTGCAGCCGCCACAATGAGGGATTATAGCAAAAGGGCGAACCTCTTTCAATCGCCGACGTCGAGCGCGAAGGTCGCTTGGATGGTTCCTGGAACCTGGGCCCGGTGAGTGAGCAGAGCCAGAACGACGAAACCGAGCGCGTTTCACGGGAACGTCGCGGACATGTACTTCTTATCGGCTTGAACCGTCCAAAGAAGCTGAACGCTTGGGACGAACTGATGGTCGCACAGCTGAGCGAGGCATACACCGAGCTCGAGGATGACGACGAGCTACGCTGCGCGGTGCTCTTCGCGCACGGCAAGCATTTCACGGCCGGGGTCCATCTGACCGCATTCGCCGACCTGTGGGCCGCTGGAAGGAATCCGATCGCGCCGCCGGAGGGCAAGATCGATCCGCTCGACCTCTTCGGCCGCACGCGCGAGAAGCCGGTCGTCGCCGCGGTGCACGGCTTGTGCTATACGATCGGCATCGAGCTGCTGCTGGCAACCGACATTCGCATCGCTGCTTCCGATACGCGATTCGGTCAAGTCGAGGTGCTGCGCGGTATTTATCCGGTCGGCGGCGCAACGCTCCGTTTCGCTCGCGAAGTCGGCTGGGGCAACGCGATGCGCTATTTGCTGACAGGCGATGAGTTCGACGCGACTGAAGCGCATCGCATCGGCTTCGTCCAAGAAGTCGTTGAACCCGGACGCGAGCTCGAACGCGCGCTTGCGATCGCGCAAACGATCGCAGACGCTGCGCCGCTCGGCGTCCGCGCAACGCGCGTTTCGATGAAAGCCGCGCTCGACAAGAGCTTTGCCGAGGCGCTTGCAGCGTTGCTTCCGGACCTGGTGCCGATTCTGAACAGCGAGCACGCTCGCGAGGGCGTAGCGTCCTTCATCGAGCGACGCAAAGCGAACTTCAACTGACCGGCTCTGTTACCGGTTGGGCTGAGCGCAGATATCCGAGCACGTCGCAAGTGATGCGGCCAGCAGCTGCACCGAACGCGACTCGTCGTCATCGTGGGGCAGGTAGCGGAGGATTGGGGCGCGAGGTTCGAGCGCACGCGTCACATCGCTGATGTATGACGGCGGGGAGGCGGACCAGCGATCGACCAGCACGCAGCCAACCAGCTTCACCTCACGCTGCTGCAGATATGCGAAGCTCAGCAGCGCATGGTTGATACAGCCCAAACGCAGCCCAACGACGAGTATCGTACGCAGCCGAGCCGCGGCTGCCAGATCGGCGAAGGTTTCCGACGCGTTGAGCGGCACCGCCGCTCCACCCGCGCCTTCGATGACTGCCATCTCCGTTTCTCCGGCAAGCCGCAGCGCAAGGTCCGCGACCGTGGGCGCTTCGCGCCGTTCGGCGAGCGCAGCGGACCACGGATCGGCCGGCGCGGCGAAACGCATGTATTCGTATGCCGTACACCCGGAGAGGGCCCCGGCGCGTGCGGCGTCGCCGGCTTCCCCCGGGCCAAGACCCGTCTGCACCGGCTTCACGATGCACGTCGCGACACCGGACTGACGAAGCGCGAGCGCAAGAGCCGCCGTAATTCGCGTTTTGCCGACGTCGGTGTCGGTGCCGGTTATGAAAAAGCTGCGAGCGTCGTGCAGGCGAGTAGACCTTCGATCAGTGCCTTGATGTCGCTCGGCGCGTGGGCGGCGTTAAGCGTCACACGCAGTCGCGCCGTTCCTACCGGCACGGTCGGCGGCCGGATCGCAGGCGCCAAGATGCCGTGCTCGAGCAGACGCGCTGCAAGCCCAACCGCTGCCGCATCGCTGCCTACGATGATAGGAATGATATGCGAGCTGCTCGCGCCGATGTCGAAGCCGGCTTTTACGAGTTCGGCGCGCGCGTAACGCGCAACCGCGTGCAGGCGCGCGCGCGCCTCGTCGGCCGCCCGCGCAAGAGAGATCGCGACGGTCGCGGCCGCGGATATCGCCGGCGGCGGCGCGGTATCGAAAATAAACGTGCGCGCCGTATTCTGGAGATAATCGACGAGCGTCGCGGGACCGGCCACGAATCCGCCATTTGCGCCGAGAGCCTTTGATAGCGTCCCGAACACGATCAGGCGCGGATCGGCGAAACCCGCGAACGACCCGGCACCCTGCGGCCCTACCAGGCCGAAAACATGTGCCTCGTCGATAAGGAGCGCGTCGCGCGGACAAAGCGCGTCCAAGAGTGCAACCGGGTCTGCCTGGTCGCCATCCATGCTGAAGAGCGACTCGCTCACCACGAGCTTGCGACGGTGGTCTCGAGCCAGAGCACCGAGTTCGAGATGCGGATAAACGACGCGCTCGCGCTTCGAGAGACGAACGCCGTCGATCAACGAGGCGTGGTTGCCCGCGTCGGAATACACACAGTCGAAATGCGGCGCCAAAGCCGTTATCGTTCCGATCGCTGCAAGATACCCGGACGAAAACAGTAACGCTCGTTCGCGCCCCGTGTACTCGGCGAGCGCCGCTTCCAAGCGCGCGTGCTCCGGTGCCGCCCCGCTCAACAAGCGCGCGCCCGACGATCCGACAACGCGCGCATCGTTGAGCGCCGCAACGATCTGTGGATTGCACCGGAGCCCAAGGTAGTCGTTACTCGAAAAGTCGTAAATCGCTCGCGCAGGCTCGTCCCGCAAGCGACGACGCCGGCCTTCGCGTTCGAGACCGCTCAGATGCCGTTGCAGCGCATCTAGATACATGAAAGCTCGGAGACCGTCTCACAGAGCGCGCGCGCGAAGTCACGAATTTCCCGTTCGCTCGAAGAAAGGGGCGGCACAAGTTGGATCGTGTCACCGATCGGCCGGGTAAATTGGCCGCGCTCGTACAGGCGGTCCGCCACATCCCAGCCGACGCTCATGGGGTGGTGCGATGCGATCTTTTCCGCGGCGAGCTCAACGCCGCACATCAGTCCGCAACGCCGGACGTCGCGCACGAGTTCGTGCCCGTGCAGCGGGCGCAGTTCATCATCGAGCGCCGCACCGAGACGCAGGACGCGCGTCTCCCAATCTTCCGTTTCCAAGATTGCCAGTGACGCGAGCGCCGCCGCGCAAGCAATGGGACTTCCGGCAAACGAGTGACCGTGGAAAAACTGCCGCATCTCCTGGTATTCGCCGAGAAACGAGTCGAACACGTTTTGGGTGACGACGGTCGCCGACAGCGCGAGAACGCCACCCGTGAGACCCTTCCCTACGCAGACGATATCCGGCTGCAGACCGAGACCTTCGAAGGCAAACCACGTGCCGGTACGCCCAAAGCCTGTCGCAATCTCATCGACGATCACGAGCGGTCCATCGCCGGACAACCGGCCGAGGAGCGCGTAGACGTCATCCGGGACCGCCCGTAAGCCGGCGGCCGCCTGCACGCGCGGCTCGACGATGACGGCGGCCAGGTCTTCGCGCAGCAACTGCTCGCCGGTCGCAGCGTACGGAATCGAAGCAAACATTAGATCTCCGTACGCTCCCTTGAACACCGCTATATCCGAGACGCTCATCGCACCAACCGTGTCACCATGATAACCGTGGCTGAGGCGTACGAAACGATTGCGTTCCGGTTTTCCGTGACGACGCCAATACTGTACCGCCATCTTGAGCGCGGCCTCGACCGCACTTGCTCCGTCTCCCGAGAAGAACGCTCTCGCGAGTCCGAGGCGCGTACACAGACGTTCCGCCAGCTCTTCCGCTCGCGCGTGCGTCGCACCGAGCAGCGTCGAGTGGTCGAGTCTCTCTGCCTGAAGCGTGATCGCCTCGATGAGTTCCGGCCGTCCGTGGCCATGCAGGATCGTCCAGATCGAGGAGGTCGCGTCAAATACGCTACGGCCGTCCGCGTCGATCAGATAATTCCCCGCACCTCGCACGAAATTTCGTGGCGAGGCCCCGCGCATCTGGGTAAACGGCAGCCAAAGGTTCGACATCCCTCGCGCTCCCTTTGGCGGAGATGCTCGGTTCACCCACACCGAAGAAGTGCAAACCGACGACTCCGGTAACCCAGCCTTGCAAGCGCGCTATCGCACAAACGGGATCGTGAGCGGGTAGCGAAAGGGCCGCCCGAGCCACGCCGCGCGCGCAGCGAAGCACGCTAGGACGGCACAGCCTATGCCAATCAGAAAGTACAGGATCAAGATCCCCAAAGGACCGGCTATGCTCCACGGGGCTTGCCCCGAATGTGCGGTGTACTTGCCGGCGTGGCTCATTGCGGCGGCAGAAACGAAAACCGAGAAAAATGTGACCAGGTACGCGACGATCAGGACGGCGTTGAGAATAGCGAGTGTGATCTCGAAATTCAACGCGTTGCGCTCGTTCTCGCGTGCAACGGGCACGGCGTCTTTTCGCAGCGCGTAGATCAGCACCGTGGCGACTAACCCACCGAACGGGAAATATAAGTTAACGAAGAAAGCGAGTTGTGCGATCATGGACCACGTCCTCGCCTCGGATTCGGAGGGTGAGATGTCGTTCACCCCTCTGAGGTTCTCGCTTCGCGTCCGCGGCCTCCTTCGCTCGACGCGCCGACCTCGCCGTTTTGAGACGGCAGCCAAAGGTTCGACATCCCTCGCGCTCCCTTTGGCGGAGATGCTCGGTTCACCCACACCGAAGAAGTGCAAGCCGACGACAACGTGCATCGGACTAGAGGAGCAAACTACGGCCGAGGACTCCGGTAATCTGGTCTTGGCTCGCCAAGGCTAGGCCGCGCTCAACACCACTCATCGGACGAAGATTGTCGGCAACGTCCCACGCGAGATCCCGAGCAGCACGGATATTCCAGATCGCGAGGTAGGCGCCCACCTTTCCGGAGTCCTCTGCCACCTGGCCAAGAATGCCGGTTGCAAGGAACGTCAGGGCCTCGGGAAGCACGGCTTCCAACAATCCGTTCACGCGTTCAAAGTCGTCGTGCTCCGGGCTATTCATTTGCGGAGTGAGATTCATCTCGGAGTCGGTCCGGAGCAGAGCGAGTGCCAGATCGTGATTGATGTGAGCGTTCATTCCCGCCAGAGCGAACTGAATACGATCGATGCCTGCCGTAAAGCGTGCCTCGAAGAGTGCTTGCCATGAACTCGGGACGGCACCGCTCTTTTGTATCCAATTTGTGACTGCGTCGAAGTAGAGCTGAGCGAATACGACGTCGAGGCGCGTGAGCCACGGTGCATCCTCCCATCCGCCCTCCGGAGGAGCCGTATCAACTTCTTGCGTGACCTTCAGGTACAGCAGATTGAACCACTTGAGGCCGTCGCTCGCCGGCAAGACGCCGTCAACCGCCGTCATCGTCGCAATGACGTCGGCGATCGTAGCGATTGTCGCTCCCTTTAAGGCTTGAACAAGTTGCAGATCTGCTTGTGAAGCGTTCATTAGACCCCATTCCCCGGATGAAGCCGCGCGGCCGGCTTAACGGACGTCGGCGCTCGCGATGCCGTCGAAGGTGCCGAACGTTTGGGGATGCAGTCCGGTCACCCGTGAGCTGTAGGCGTACGGAAACGAGCGCGCATAAATCACGATCACGGGCGCGTCCTCTTGGATGCGACGCTGAAAGCGCGCGGCCAGCCCCTCGCGCTTCCGGGGATCGTAGGTCTGCTGGTAGGCCGACATGTCGGCGTCGACCACGCGGTTGCAGTAGTGCGTGAAGTTGTTCCCGTTGGGCGGCGCGTACGCGCAGCCGTAGCCGTTGAACACGTCTGCGAACCCCGAGCTCCCGAGCGACAGCAACGCGACGTCGTACTTCCCCGTGCGCAGGATCCCACCCGCGCTGTAGAGGCCGAAGTATTGGCCGGTCGTATACTGCTTGCTCTCGATCTGGACCCCGATCTGCTGCCACTCGGCGCGCAGCAGTTCCGCCAGTTGGGCCGAGGGTGGGTAACCGTCCGGAAGCACCAGCTGGAGCGCGAGCCGCACCCCATCTTTGGTGCGCACGCCGTCCTGCCCGCGGACCCAACCGGCAGAATCGAGCAATCGGTTCGCAGCCGCGGGATCGTACAAGGTCGGCGAAAGGGCCACGTAGTCGCGCGACGAGGGCGAGACGACCGATTCAGACATGACGCCCACCCGGTGGAAGATCTTCTCGAAGAAGAGGTTGCGATCGGCGGCGAGGCGTAACGCGCGCCGCACGGCAGGGTCGCGCAACGCCGGGTGCTCGGTCTCGAAGAATATCCCCGACATGAACACCGACGGCACGAGCGTCACGCCGACGCCCGGCAGCATCCGCACGCGATCATAAAACGACGCGCTGATCGTGGCCCACATGTCGAGCTCGCCCGTTTGCAACTCCGTGAGGGCCGTGTTTTCGTCCTCTATGATCTTGTAGACGATCTTCTGAAGTTTGGGCCGCGCTCCGAAGTAGTACGGGTTCGCCTCCATTTCGACGGCGTCGCCACGGTGGAACGCGCTGTAGCGGAATGGGCCGATGCCGACCGGCAGGGCGTTGTACGGTGATTGGTTGAGGTTGGTGCCGCTGCCGAGCAGGTGCTGCGGCAAGACGCACGATTGCGAGAACGAGGAAAAGAAACGCTCGCCAAACGGTGCGAACGGCGCATCGAGGTGCAGCACGATCGTATACTTGTCGGGTTCGTCGAACCCGCGCACGTGATCCCAGGCTTCGCGATCGCTTATAAGGTTGGTCTTGTCGGCGATGAAGCGCAGCGTGTAGGCGACGTCGTCGGCATCGAACGGGGCACCGTCGCTCCACTTCACGCCGTGCCGCAGATGGTAGGCGACCGTGAGGCCGTCGCGGCTGACGCCGCCGTTCTGCGGCGAGGGAATCGCCACGATCAGCTCCGGCACCATGCGCCCGCGCGCATCGAAGCGCACGAAGTGCGCCATCGTCAAGCTCGAAAGGTCCACGATGACGGCAGAGGTCGCATAAAACGGGCTCAGCGTCGTGACGTCCAGGGTCTCGGTGAAGCGCATGACGTGCGGCTCGGCGGCCAGCCCCGGCAACGGAAGAGCCGCCGCCAGAATCAGCGCGAGCGCCCGGGTTCGTTTAAATCTCAAATCTCCTCACGAGAGCAATAAGACTTAGCTCGTCCTCCGAAGTTTCGTGCTTTCTTAACCGCCGGAATATCTCGAAAGAGCGGCGAACGTTCGGGAACCTCGCTGGTTCTCCTTGCAAAAATCTCCCTGTGTGCGAGCATCAGTCGAGACGGAGACATGAACGATAAGCACCATCGCTACAGCGTCACCGTCGCCTGGACCGGAAACACCGGCGCCGGTACTGCGAGCTATCGTGGCTACGAGCGAACGTATGAAATACACCGCGATGGAAAGCCCGTCATTCCCGGCTCTTCGGACCCGAATTTCCGCGGTGACGGAACGCGCTGGAATCCCGAAGAGCTACTGGTCGCTTCGCTTTCGAGTTGCCACAAACTTTGGTACCTGCATCTAGCGACGGTAGCGGCCGCTTTCTGCGCGTCGTACTGCGGCCCCAGGTAACGATCCAGCCCGGTTCCGACATCGCTAAGGCGACCTCGTTGCACCACGCTGCGCACGAGAAATGCTTCATCGCTAATTCGGTCAACTTTCCGGTCGAAATCGAACCACGTATCCGGATCGATTCGCCTCGATAGCATGACGGCGGGCAGCCCGCGACGAACTTGAGCGTCTAGGATGTTATGACCGTGCGGAATTCAACAAAAAATCCCCATGCAGGAGCGGTACCCACACCGCTCGCCGCCCATGGTTCGCCCCGGAAGCGCTTCGCGCGTCCGGCTGGTCGAATCGGGGGCGGCTCCTTCTTGCTGCACTTCTAAAGCCCGGTCCGGCCTAGCGCGCTCGGAAACGGGCGTTCCGCGAGGTCAATAACCGTGTCCGCACGTGCCGAAAGCGTTTTTCGCAACCGAAGTTTTAGTCTCTTTTACACGGGTCAGGCGTTCGGGTACGTCGGCGACGGCCTGCGTCTGATTGCCATTCCGCTGCTCGTCTTTCACTTGACGGGCTCAGCGCTGTCGGTCGGCGTGACCTACGCGCTGGAACTCGGCCCGTTCGCGCTGTTCGGACTCGTCGGCGGATCGCTCGCGGACCGGCTCGATCGCCGCCGGCTCATGATCGGCTGCGACCTCGTCCGCTTCAGCGTCATGGCGCTCTTCGCAATCGGGTATGCGCGCGGCTTCCTCACGCTGCCGATACTCTACGGCGGCATCGTCCTGATGGCCCTCGCAGCAGCCGTCTTCTTAGGCGGACAGGCTTCGTCGATTCCGTACCTCATCGGCAAGGATCGCGCTACCCAAGCGACGGCGGCGCTGCTTGCCGCCGAGCAGATTTCGGGCACGGTCTTGCCGCCGATCGGCGGCGCGCTGTTTGCGCTGCTCGGCCCGCTTCCGGCGCTGATCGGCAATGCATGCACCTATCTGATCTCGCAAGTGTCGCTCGCAGCGATCGATACGCTCGGGCCTCAGACCCCAAGCGGGCCGCCCACACTGCGCGAAGTCGCCTCCGACGTAGGCGTCGGGTTCCGCTTCTTGTGGAGCGACCAGGCAATGCGCACGCTATCGGCCTTTCAATTGCTCTTCAACTTCTTCGGCTTCATGGTCGGCGCCGTGCTGATCGCCTTCTTGAAGCGCGACTTCGGCGCGAGCGACATCCAAGTCGGATATGCCTATGGCGTCGCGGCGCTCGGTGCCGTACTCGGTTCCTGGATCGCAGGGCGCGTGCCGCCGGCCTGGCCGTTCGGCAGGATGCTCGTGGTCGCGCTCGCCTGCGACGGCCTCTTCTTCGTGCCGGTGATGCTGACGCATCACCTCGCCGTCGTCCTCGTCTTCTTGGCGATAACCAACATCTTCGTGCTCTTCGAAATCGCACAAATCGTCGGCTGGCGCATGCGCATCGTGCCCGAGGAGTTCGTCGGACGCGTCTTTGGAGCCGTACGTCTGGTCGTGCTGATCGGCACGGTGCCGGGCGCAATCGTCGGCGGCGCGCTCGCCGATCGCTTCGGCGCGCGCGTTCCCATCCTCGTTTCCGGGTTCGGCTATCTTGCGGTCGCGGCGCTCGCCTGGGCGATGCCTGCGATCCGCAACGACAAGCGCTAAACGGCCAAACACGTTACAACGAAAAGAAGCCGTTCCAGAACGCAACGGCTTCTTCTTTCCGGCGAGCGCGCGCCGGGCGCGCATTACAAGGGTTGCGCGTTAGCCGCGCAGGAGCGGGACCGAGAACTCGCGTTCGTCCGAGCCTTTGAGGCCGGCCGCTTCGCGCAGTGCGTCCTTCTTGTCGATCAGTTCCCAAGGCAGATCGAGATCGGCGCGGCCGAAATGGCCGTACGAAGCGGTCTGCAAGTAGATCGGGCGGCGCAGCTTCAAGTGATGGATGATCGCCGCCGGACGCAGATCGAAGAAGCGCTGGACGAGCTCGGCGATCTTCGAATCTTCGATCTTGCCCGTGCCGAACGTTTCGACCAGCACGCTGACCGGGCGCGCGACACCGATCGCATAGGCGACCTGCACTTCGCAGCGATCGGCCAGGCCCGCCGCCACGACGTTCTTGGCAACGTGGCGCGCCGCGTAGGCGCCGGAGCGGTCGACCTTGGTGGGATCCTTGCCGGAGAACGCGCCGCCGCCGTGACGGGCCATCCCGCCGTAGGTGTCGGCGATGATCTTGCGGCCGGTCAGCCCGGCGTCGCCTTTCGGACCGCCGATCACGAAACGGCCGGTCGGATTGACGAAGATGCGCGTCTCTTTGTCACGCAGCGACTTCGGGATCACTTGGTCGATCACGCGCTCTTCGACTTCGCCGCGGATCGTTTCGAGCGGCAGATCCGGATCGTGCTGCGTCGAGATGACGACCGCATCGACGCGGACGGGCTTGTTACCGTCGTACTCGACCGTCACCTGCGACTTGCCGTCCGGGCGCAACCAGGGAATGTCGCCGTTCTTGCGCTGGGCGGCGAGCATGCGCGTCAAGCTGTGCGCAAGCACGATCGGCAGCGGCATCAGTTCTTCGGTTTCGCGGCACGCGTAACCGAACATCATGCCTTGGTCGCCCGCACCGGTCAGCTCGAAGGCGTCGGTATCGCCGGTTTCCTTGACCTCGAACGACTTGTCGACACCCATCGCGATGTCGGCCGACTGTTCGTCGACCGAGACCGACACGCCGCACGTCTCGGCATCGAATCCGACGCGCGAATCGGTGTAACCGATGTTCGCGATCGTGTGGCGGACGAGCTTGGGAATGTCGACGTAGGTCTTGGTCGTGATCTCGCCCGCGATGTGCACTTGGCCCGTGATCACGAACGACTCGCAAGCGACGCGCCCTTCGGGGTCGTCCTTGAGAATTGCATCGAGCACGGCATCGGAGATCTGATCGGCAACCTTATCGGGGTGGCCTTCGGTCACCGATTCGGACGTAAAGAGTCTGCGATACGCCACTACGTGCCCTCCGACCAAGACGCCAGATACTTCACCTGCTCGGGCGTCAGGGTATCGATCTTGATGTTCATGGCGGCCAGCTTCAACAGTGCGACTTCTTCGTCGATATGATCGGGAACGGAATAGACTTGCTTCTCGAGCGTCTTGTAGTTCAGCGCAAGATACGCGGCCGCCATCGCTTGGTTCGCGAACGACATATCCATCACGGCCGCCGGGTGGCCCTCAGCAGCGGCCAGGTTTATCAAGCGTCCTTCGCCGAGCACGCGCACCGTGCGGCCGTCCTTTAGCTTGTACGCGTCGACGAAGGTGCGCGGCTTGGTCTTGCCGACCGCGAGCGCTTCGAGCGCGTCGAGATCGAGTTCGTCGTTGAAGTGGCCCGAGTTGCAGACGATCGCGCCGTCCTTCATCGCGGCGAAATGTTCGCCCGCGATCACGTGATAGTTGCCGGTGACCGTCACGAAGATGTCGCCGATCTTGGCCGCTTCGGCCATCGGCATCACCATGAAGCCGTCCATCGCAGCTTCGAGCGCTTTGCGCGGATCGATTTCGGTCACGACCACGTGGGCGCCCAAACCCTTGGCGCGCGAGGCTACACCGCGGCCGCACCAGCCGTAACCGACCACGACGAGGGTCGCTCCGGCGATCAAAACGTTGGTCGCTCGAATGACGCCGTCGATCGTCGACTGGCCCGTACCGTAGCGATTGTCGAACATGTGCTTGGTCAGCGCGTCGTTGACCGCGATCACGGGATAGGGAAGGACGCCGTCCTTTTGCATCGCGTGCAGGCGGATGACGCCGGTCGTCGTCTCCTCGCAACCGCCGATCATATCTTTGAGCAGGTGGTTGTGCTTCGAGTAGATCGTGTTGACGAGATCGCAGCCGTCGTCCATCGACATGTGCGGCTTTGAGGCGATCACGGATTCGATGTGGCTGTAATAGGTGTCGTTGCCTTCGCCTTTGATCGCGAAGGTCGGGATCTCATAGTGCTCGGAAAGCGCGGCCGCGACATCGTCCTGCGTCGAGAGCGGGTTCGAAGCGCAGAGCGCAATCTCGGCGCCGCCGGCCTGCAGCGCGAGCATGAGGTTTGCGGTTTCGGTCGTGACGTGCAGGCAAGCGCCGATGCGGACGCCGGCGAGCGGCTTCTGCGCGGCGAAACGATCGCGAATTTGTGCGAGCACGGGCATGAAGGTGGCGGCCCATTCGATGCGGTCACGGCCCTGGTCAGCGAGGCTGCGGTCCTTGACGTCCCCCAGCGGTTTAGAGATGGTTTGCAAAGTAACGACTCCTTAAATGTGTCGTATCGGTGCGTACGTCTCGCTGATCTTTGAAACAATCGAAAGCGATCCGGGGTCACTTCGCCGGGGCGGCCGAATAACCCAGCGTGGAATCGCTCGAATCGTACTTGGAACGGCTCGCTTCGTCGGCGCCGACCCCCGGCGGCGGCAGCGCTGCGACGCTGGTCGGTGCCTTCGCTGCCTCTTTGGTCGCAATGGTGGCGCGCATCACGCGCGACAACCAGGCCTACGCGGACAAAGGACCGCTCGCGGACGTCCTGATCCGCGATGCCGATCAGCTGCGCACGAAGCTCAGTGAGGCTCGGATCGCCGACGAGCGAGCCTATCGCGCCGTGGTCGACGCGACGACGCTACCGCGCACGACGCCGGAACAGAAAGCTACCCGCACCGCGCTCTTGCAAGGCGCCCTCGCCGGCGCGGCTGCGGCTCCGCTGCATGCCGCGGAACTCGCGGTCGCGACCTTGCACGTTGCCGAGGGCGCTCGCGATCTCGGGAACCGGCATTTGGAGAGCGACGTCGTCTGCGCGGCGATCTTTGCGCGCGCTGCGCTCGAAGCGGCGGCAGCCAACGTGCGCGTCAATCACGCCTTCATGAAAGACGCCCAACTCGTGCAGGGTCAAGAGGCGGAGCTAAGCGCGCTCGAGCGTGCGGGCGCGGAGCTCTACGCGCGCGTGAATCGGACTGCTCGGTCGTAACGTTACAAGCGGCAGCGTTCCCACCGGAGCATCGTCAGTGCGCACGAGACGCACCGCTTGCGCGATCGTTGCGATCGCAAGAATCCCCTCCGTCCAGGCAAACGACTCTCCGATGCAGAGACGCTGACCGCCGCCGAACGGATAGTAGGCGTACTTCGGAGGCGGCGGCCCGAACCAGCGCTCGGGATCGTAGCGTTCGGGCTCGGGGAAGAAGCGCGGATCGCGATGCGAGACGTATTGCGACAGGATGGCAACGTCGCCCGGCTTCAAGGAGTACTCGCCGATCGTGACCGCTCGCGTCGCCTTGCGTGCGGTGATCCAGGCGGGCGGATAGAGGCGCAACGTCTCGGCGAACACCGCGCGCACGTAGTCGAGCTGCGGCACGTCGTCGGCGCTGGCGGCGCGCTCGCCCAACACGCGATCGACTTGCTCGTGCAACCGTCGCTCGACCTCGGACTCGCGCTGCAGCATATAGAAGGTCCAAGCGATCGCGTTCGCCGTCGTCTCATGACCGGCGAGCAGAATCGTCAGTGCCTCGTCGCGAATCTGCGTATCGCTCAGACCGGCACCCGTTTCGTCGCGAGCTTCCAGCAGCCAGGAAAGCAGATCGTTCGGGTCGCCGCCTCCCGCCCGGTGCTCGCCGATCATACGATGCACGATCGCGTCGAGCCGCCGCCTTCCCGATGCAAGGCGCAACATCGTCGGGGTCGGTAGCCAATCGAAGCGTTCGGCGAACGGCTTCATGAGCTTGGGAAAGCCATGCATCAGCGAACTCATCGTCTCGGAGATCGCATCCATGTCGCGCGACAAGTCGGAACCGAACACCGACTTTGCGACGATCTCGAGCGCCAGGCGGTTGGTCTCATGCTCGATGTCGACCTGATCGCCGGCGCGCCAGGCGGCAACGCGTTTGCGTGTTTCCGCAACCATGATTTTCGCGTAGCCTTCGATCCGTTTGCGATGAAACAGCGGCTGGATCAAGCGCCGGTTGCGCAGATGCTCGGGCGGTTCTGAGTTCAAGAGGCCGCGCCCAAGCAACAGGCCGAGACGTTGCGTGCCGCGCCCCTTCATAAAGGAAGCGCCCTTGGTGACCAGCACTTCCTCGACGAGCGAGGGTTCTGAAAACGCGTACACGTCGCGCCCGGGACTATGGAAACGGACGACCGGCCCGTGCTCGCCGCGCAATCGCAGCAAATAATCGGGCAGCGTCAGGAACGAGCGTGCCGCCAAGGAGTATGCGGGCAGGGTCGGCGGGTTGGAGCGGCTCTTCACGGCAAACATGGAAGGCGCTCATTCTCGCTCGTGAAGCGGCGGCCCCACCCGGCGCATCAGCCCGTCAGCGCCGACAAGCGCCGGGCGATCGCATCGGGGTCATCGGTTGCGTCGCCGAATGACGTGAGCGCACCGTCCCGGTCGATGTAGTACAGAGCCGAGCCGTGTTCAACCTCGTAACCGCGTTCGTCTTGACCAGGCGGAACCGCGTGAGCGAAGACGTGGTAACCGGCATAGGTCTTATCGAGCTCGGCCGTGGTACCCGTGAGACCGATGAAGTTCGTTCCGAAGGATGAGACGTACTTGCCGAGCGCCGCAGGGTCGTCGCGTTTCGGATCGACCGTAACAAACAGCGGCTCGATGTCACGACCGCGCGTCCCGAGCGAGCGGATGGCGGCGGCCACGTGCGCAAGGGTGATCGGGCAGACGTCGGTGCAATGCGTGTACCCGAAAAACAGGATGACGGGCTTACCGCGCTGCTGCGAAAGCACGAAGGGCCGGCCCGCTTGATCGACGAGCGCGAAATCCGGCGCCTGATTCCCCGAGCGCGCGGCGTGCCGGTACAGGAGCGTTCCGGCCACGATAGCGATGAGCACGATTGCGACGAGACCGGCAATGCGCGAAGGTGACATGTAGCAACAATACGGCAAGACGTGCGCGCGAAGTGAGGCTTTCGTCAACGAAAGCAGAAGAAACGCGCGCCAGGGAGGAAGCTAGCTTGCGAACGGTTCTTGGGGTTGTCCTTGCCATCTGCGTAAGCGTAGCAAGTGCGCGCGTCCCGGCTGTGGCTGCGGATGCAAACGCGGGGGCGGAACTCGTTCAGAAGAACGGCTGCGCCGGTTGTCACGGCGCGGGGCTCGCCGGCGGCGCGATCGGCCCGAAGTTACGTGGGATCGAACGGCGCGAGAGCTTCACCGAAATCGCAAAGGCGCTCCGCCACCCGAAGGCGCCGATGCCGAGCTTCAGTTTCAGCGATGCTCAAATCGCAGACATCGTCGCGTACGTGTCCGCACTCGACGGCGGCGTGAACGGCGCTCCGGTCGCCTTCCTGAATCCGCCGAAACCCGGTGCGCAAGCGTGGCTGACCGTGCGGTTCCGGGGAACGCCGCCCAAGAGCGTCGTTGCATTGCCGTCAATGAAGATGGGCGGCAGCATGATGAGCTCGGCGAAACTCAGACTGCACCCGACGGGCGATCCGCACGTCTGGACGGGCAAGATTAGATTTTCGATGGGCGGCCCCTGGACGATCGACATCGAGTACGACGGCAAACACCTGACGCTGCCGGTCGACGTCGTCGGCAGGATGTAAGTGCGACGGACGGCGTTCCTGCGCCGCAGTGCGGGCGCCATGATCGCCGCGGCGCTACCAGTCGCTTCAAGAGCAAGCCCGAGCGAACTCGTGCGCTACGACCTGACGGCGCGCCGCCTGCGCTTCGCGCCGTCGCCCGGCGTTTCGTTTGCCGGACTCGCATTCAGCGGCAGCGTTCCCGGCCCGTTCTTGCGGGTCACGCGCGGCCAGCGCGTGTGCGTGCACTATCGCAATCGCTGCGGTGAGCCGACCGCGGTGCATTGGCACGGCATGATCTTGCCGAACGCGATGGACGGCGTCTCGGGCATAACGCAGCCGCCGGTGCCGGACGGCGGCTCGTTCGTATACGAATTTACGCCGGGCCCAGCCGGTACGCGCTGGTACCACGATCACGAATACAACATGGCCTCGATGCGCGGACTCTTCGGCATGTTCGTGGTTGAGGATCCGCTCGACGAACCGGCTGACGCCGAATTCGCGCTCGTCTTTCACGACGTTCCGAGCCCGCGGACGATCGCCGCGGCGATGGACGGAACGAGTGACGCGCCGATGGTCGATCCGATCGGATCACCCGAAATGCGCGGCATGCGAGCCGGCGACCGAATGGGTGACGAGATCGGCTACGCCGCTCACTGCATCAACGGAGCCTCGTACCCCAAGACGGCACCGCTCGCGGTGAACGTCGGGGCACGTGTTCGTCTACGCATCCTGAACGCAAATCTCACCGAAACGCGCTACGTCCGGCTTGCAGGTCACCGCCTGCGCGTCACGCATGCCGACGGCAATCCGCTCGAGCAGCCGCTCGAAGTTGACGCGCTGCGAATCGGGGTCGGCGAGCGCTACGATGCGTGGTTCGAAGTGCGCAAGCCCGGTGCGTGGTTGTTGCAGGGTCTCTCGAGCGATCCGCTCGGCTTCGAACAGGCGGCCGTCGTCCATACGCCCGGTATGGCTACGCTTTCCCCGCTCGCCGCTCCCCAATCCCTCGAAGGCGTTGAAGCCTTCAGCTACGAGAAAGCCGGGGGCGTCGCGGGGCGCTTCGTTTTACCATACGCCGGCATCGTCAAGCATTTTCTGCTCGAAGGCGGCGCCTACGGTTCACGAGCTTGGACGATCAATGGAAAGTCCTGGCCCGCAACCGAGAAGATCGTGGTCGCTCGGGGCGACCGGGTTTTGGTGCGCTTCACCAACAAGACCGATATGGATCACCCGATGCACTTGCACGGCCATACGTTCGAGATCATCGAAGTCGATGGCCGGGCGCTCGCGCGGCCGCTCGCCAAAGACGTCTCGCTCGTGCGCGCAAACGGCGGCACGCTGACCTGGAGGTTCGCGGCGACGTCGCCCGCAGGCCGCTGGCTGCTCCATTGTCACAACGACGTCCACATGATGGGCGGCATGATGACGGAAGTCGTCTATCGCTAACAGTCACATTCTCACCCGCAGAGGTGAGGCTTACCCGCTGCCTGGGTAAGGGCCGCTCATGCCATCGATCACGCGTGCTCAAGTACTCCGAACAACCAGCGCCATCGCTCTCTCGCTACCCCTGCTGAGCCGGGTAGCGGCCGCAGCCGTACGCGCCGACGCCGGCGACGTCAAACTACTCGAGACGGCGGTCGAATTCGAACGTGCCGCGATCAAAGCTTATGGTGACGGCGCCGCGTCGGGCGTGCTCTCGGCGCCGGTCGCTGCAGTCACCGCCCAATTCATGAGCGACCACACGGCGCACTTGGAGGCACTGGTCAGCGCGCTCCAAGCGGCCGGCCAAGAGCCAAGCGAACTCGTGGCGGCGTTACAGGCCCCGAGCTTTGCGACCGAAGCCGACGTCCTGAATTTCGCGTACACGGTCGAACGCGCGGCAGCCGCGATGTACCTCGACGCAGTCGCGCAGTTGCGCGACCGTAACCTCGCCAAGACGATCGCTTCGATTCTCGGTGTGGACACGGCGCACGTCGCCTTGCTGGCCGAAGCGCTGTCGAAGTATCCCGCCTACCCGAGCGGCTTCATCACGGCCTGAGGTTACAGGACGAGGTCGAGGAACGGCTGGATGTCGGCCCGGTCGACCTCGCGGCCGACGCTGCCTGCGCTGTAGCGGGCGTCGTGAAAATCGGAACCCGCCGTCATCACGAGCCCAAAGTGCGCGGCGATTCCGCGGTAGTGCGCGACTTGATTGGGCTCGTGCGCCGGATAAAACGCTTCGATCCCGGCTAGGCCCGCCTCGACGAGTTCGTCGATGATCGACTCGTCTTTGAGACGGCACGGATGCGCGAGCACGGCGACCCCGCCCGCGCGCCGTACCAGTTCGATGGCATCGGTCGGGCGCATATAGGTCTGCGGAACGTAACCCGGTTTGCCCGGGCCGAGCAAATCGCGAAAGGCCGCGTCGATGTCGGAGACGTGGCCGGCGCGAATCAACGCGCGCGCAACGTGCGGGCGGCCGAGCGCCGTGTGAGCGTGGCCCGCCTCGGCACGCACGTCTTCTAAGGAAATGTCGTAGCCTGCGTCCCGCAATTGGGCGGTCATCCGTTCGGCGCGCAACTCGCGATGGCGCCGGTTTTCGGAGATCGCCGCATGCACGGACTCCGAGTCGACCGCAAAGCCGTACCCCAGGATGTGAACGTCGCTGCCGCGGTAGGTCGTGTTGAGTTCGATACCGACGACGACCGTAGCGTTCCCGGCGGCCCCATCGAATTTGCCGTAGGCACTGAGCGCATCGTGATCGGTGACCGAAAAGATTTCGACCCCGCGCTTGCGCATCAGGGCCGCAAGTTCGGCGGGCTCGAGCGTTCCGTCGCTTTCGCGCGTGTGGCTATGGAAGTCGACGAACACCCGGCGCGTTACGACCGAGCGCGGGCTTTTGCCTTCTTACGGGACTTCACGAAATAGACCAGCACGCGCTTTTCCTCACGAAACCCGACCAGGCTTCGTTGCTGCTGCGGATCGCGCATCGCCTCGAGCGCGTAGTCGACCAGCTCGTCAGCCGAGCCTTCGTCCTCGAACACGTCTTCTTCGACGGTCGGGCTCTTGATCAGGGATGCACCAAAACGGTCGGCCAGGACCGCGACGAGCAGTTGGAGCTCTTCGCGGGTGAAGCTGCGCGCGTCGCGCGTAATCCGGACGAAGCTCGTGCTCTCGTCATTCTCGCACTCGACACCGAGCTCTCCGAACGCTTCCCCGGACAGCTCGAGCAGCGAACGCACGTGGTCGCCCACGCTTTCGCGCAGGTCGCGCTCCACGGTCCGGCTGAGGGACGTGCCGACGGCAAATGAAAGCGTCAGCGTGCCGGAAGCCGGATGGGACACGATCGTCGCGATCTCGGGGTAGCGCACCAAGAGCGCGACAACGAGACCGACTGCATCGGATGATTCGCTCGGAACTCGGCTCTTGGCGGAGAGTCGCATGGGCCTCGCTCGGGGTGGCGGCGGGAGGGAGAAGTGGAGCGGCTCGGGGCCGGGCGGGGTGTGTTCGAACCCACGGCTACGGACCCTTGGAGGATTCGGTAGGTTTTCAAAAGAGCGGGACGGCGCCCGGGAGGGAGCGAACTGGCCGCCGATATGACGCTTCGCAGGCTGCCGGCGGCCCTCGCGCTGTCAGCCCTGGTCGGCGTGCTCGTCCACCTCGCGGCATTCGGCCTCGAGCACGCGCCCGGCCGCTCGCATGCCCCCGCCCTCCTCGCTGCAGTCCTTGCCGGCCTCGGGCTGGCGGCTCTCGTCACCTTCATTGGAGCCGCCCTGGCACGGGTGGCGGGCGGAAGATTGCGTCCGGCTTCCGCTATCGCGACGAGACTCGCCCCCATCTATACCGTCTTCGGGCTTGCTTCGGCCGGCTTCGGCGCCTTCGCACTGATCGAGCTAGCCGAGGGGCATCTTTCGCTCGGCGGAGCGCTGCGCGCGCTTGCGGTAGCCCTGCCGGTCGCCTCCCTCGTGCTCTTTGCCGCCAGCCACTGCGGTCGCGCTATCGAGCAGGCGGGCGACGCCTTCGCCCGCTTCGCCCGGCGGCCGCAGGTCGCCCGGATCACGATCGGCCGTCGCACCCGGGCGCTTGCGTTCGCTCCGGTTCGCGCGCGCGGCACGCGCCGCGGCCGCGCTCCGCCCGGTCTCCTCTAGACCAACCCGCTACCACCGCATCCGAATGCGGTGCACCGTCGTTGCTTCTTGAGGAGTTTATATGCGTACCGTTCTTGCGGCCGTCATCGCCGCAACGTTCCTATTCGTTGGATCCATTTTTGCCGGACCAGCGCTCGCCGACACGACGGGCCTCGTTCGCGGCACCGCGACCTTTGGAGGTAAACCGGCCGCCGGCGTTGCCTTCACGTTGCGCGGTGAAGGCACGACCCTGCGTGCCACGAGCGACGCCACCGGCACCTTTACATTTGCCCGCGTTCCGTTCGGCCACTACACACTGGTCGCGCACAAAGACGGCTCGCCTGATTTTTCGCAGACCGTCGACGTCGAAACGGACTCGGTCGTCAGCCTCAATATCGATCTGCAATTGAAAGAGATCGCTCACACCCAAGTCGCCACGGCCAAGGGGGCGGGCTCGACGCCGGTCTCCGTCAATTCGATCGGCAAGCAGACGCTGGCGGCGCTACCCGAAAATCAAAGCCTCGACAACGTGATCGAGACGCTGCCGGGCATCGTGCGCTTCTCCTACAACGAGCCGGTCGCCCACGGTTTCCACGGCCTCACTTACGAGTTGGACGGCGTCCCCTTGCCGCTGGCAACGACCTCGAACTTTTCCGAGATCATCGATCCGCGCTCGATCGACTCGCTCGAAGTTTTCACGGGAGCGTTTCCGGCCGAGTTCGGCGGCGCGCGCCAGGGAGCCGTCGTCAACATCATCAGCCATCGCACGAGCGATCTGACCGCGCCCGAGGAGGGCTCGCTCACGATGGGCGTCGGTTCCTACGGCGACCTGCAAAGCACGTTCACCAATAACGCTCGCATCGGAGCGACCCAGGTCTTCCTGAACGTGGACCAGGAGCGCACCGACCGCGGCATCGATTCGCCGACCTTCGTACCGGTTCACGATAACTCGAATACGGGCGACGAATTCTTGCGCACGATCAGCAACCTCGGCAAGTACGACACGCTGACCTTCGACGCATCGAACAGCACCTCGATCTTCCAGATTCCAATCAATGGAACGCCCAACCCAAACGACCCGATCGTCGTGCCCGCAAACACGGACGACGTGCAGCGCGAGTACAGCAGCTTCTTCAACCTCGTCTACACCAATAACGCGGCGAACGGCGAAGCTTATACGCAGATCACGCCGTGGTACAAATACGATCGGATCGTTTACGCGGGCGACCTGAATGCGGATCTCGCCGGTGGAAACGCGGGCTTGGACCAGGACCGGCACTCGTTCTTCGAGGGCCTGCGCCTCACGCATTTCCACGTCTTTGGAAAGAATGCGGTCAAGGCCGGCATCGATGCATCGTCGGAAAACTTCTCGGGTAACGAGCTGATCGCGTTCGACACGAACGCGGCCGGCATGCCGGTTCCCGAACAGAAGTTCACGAGCGCCCAAGCGCAGCGGGGCACGCAGTTCGGCGCATATCTCGAAGACAAGTGGTCGCCGACCACCTATTTCTCGGTACTGGGCGGCTTGCGCTTCGACCACTCAACCGGCTATGTCGGCGGCGCGCAACTGAGCCCGCGGATCGAAGTCGACGGCCAGGTCGATCCCCAGGATATCCTGCATGCGTATTACGGGCGTCTGTACGCCGCGCCGTTTGTCGAAGATACGCGCGCGGCTGCGGTCGTGCTGAACGGCGGCTCGCCGGGGCAGCTTCCGCCCTTCAGTCTCCAGCCTGAACACGATCAGTACTACGAGTTCGGTCTGGCGCATACGCTCACTTCCAATGCGCGCGCCACGCTCAACTTCTGGAAACGCGACGTGCGCAACGTCTTGGATACGACGCAGCTCGCGAACACGCCGATCTTCGCCGTCTTCAACAATACGATTGGTATCGCCAAGGGCGTCGAAGGCCGCGTCGACGCCAACTGGAAAAACGGCGACTCCCTCTTCTTCTCAGGCTCGCTTTCGAGTTCGCAAGCCGGCGGTATCTCCGGGAGTACGTTCCTCTTCCCGCCGTCGACCGGCGTGAATCCGAACGACGTCACCCTGAGCCCCGAGGATCACGATCAAACCTTCGCAAGCGAGGTTGGCTACACACACCGGATGGGCACCGATCGCAGCCTGTTCGCGACGATCGAACCGCAGTACGGCACGGGCTACCCGGTCCAATTCGAAAACGGGACCGGACGGCTTCCGCCCCATCTAACCTTCGATGCATCGTTCGGTCGCGACGCGGGTCGCGGGCAGCATCCGCATCTGGGATTCGATGCGACCTTCACGAACTTGACCGACACGAGATATCTGCTCAAGGTAGCTAACGGCTTCAACACGACCCAATGGGGCCCAGGCTTCCGCACCGACCTGCGGGTGACGGCACCGCTCTGAGAATCATCGTTCCGCTTCCGAGCCGCGACTTCGATCCAACCGAAGTCGCGGTTCCCTGGAAAGTGCTGCGCGGCGCCGGACACGAGATCGCCTTCGCGACCCCGGACGGCGCGCGCGGCTACGCGGATGCGATCATGCTGACGGGGCAGGGCCTCGACCCTTGGGGGCTCGTGCCGGGCCTGCAGCACTTCACGCTCGTCGGCTCCGTCTTACGTGCCGATCGCGCGGCGCGCGACACCTACGCGACCCTCGAAGAAGATGAGGCGTTCCTGCGACCCGAGCGTCACGACCGGCTGGACGCGGCTGCGTACGACGCGCTTCTGCTGCCCGGCGGACACCGGGCGCGCGGAATGCGGGCGTACCTGGAAAGCGCGGCCGTCGCCTCATTTACGGCCGCCATGTTCGATGCGGGCAAACCGGTCGGCGCAATCTGTCACGGCGTGCTCGTGGCAGCCCGCGCGACCTCGCAGCAGTCGGGCCGTTCGGTACTGTACGGTCGCAAAACGACCTCGCTCACTTGGCGTCAAGAACACTTGGCCTGGAGCATCGCGCGCGTCTCACGCTTTTGGGACCCAAACTATTATCGTACCTACAACGAAGCAGCGGGTGAAGCGCAAGGATATTGCGGGGTCCAGGCGGAGGTGACGCGCGCCCTCGCGTCGCCCGCCGACTACCTCGACGTGCCCCGCGATATCCCGGACTTCGCCCGCAAGACGGACGGCCGCCACCGCGACTCGATGGACGACGAGCGTCCGGCATTCGTCGTGCGCGACGGCAACTACGTCTCAGCCCGCTGGCCCGGCGACGCCTACACGTTCGCGAAAACGTTCGCGCAGGTGCTGGCGGAAAAGAGCTGAGCCGAACGTCGCGAACGACCTGGGGGATGATAAGGCGCGCGGCCGCTATCGCATCGCTGACGCTGGCGCTGGCGGCGGGCTCAGCGGCGCTTGCCGATGACGGCGCCGTCAAGACGCGCTTCGGCACGCTGACGATCGGGAAGGACCCGTCGTCGTCGTGGACCGGGCCGACCGTGTTGTGGCACGGCCGGGCGCTTCACCCGACCGTGCGCGGTAACGATGCGCTTTCGGTGAAGACGCTCTTTGCGCTCGCGACCGAAGACGTCGTCTTGTTCGAGGACAGCGGCGGCACCGCATGTCCGGAACTCTGGCATTTCGTTGCCGTTTCACGGTCCGGTGTCGCCTCGACCGGCGCCTTCGGCACCTGCGGCCCGCTGCTCGGGGTCAAGCAACACGGGCAGAGCATCATCTTGAGAGCGCGCGGCTTCCGCGGCCCCTTCGAACCCGACTCCGAAAGGCTACGCGCCGAAAGCGAAGTTCATACCTTCATCTACCGGCTCGGCGTCGTTACCGAGAACGGAAAGCCCGTACCGTTTTCGCTCGAGTAGTTTAGCTTTTCCCTCCGGCGACCGCCGGCGTGGGCAAATGGTAGTCTTTGAATTCTTCGCGCAACTTGAGTTTCGAGATTTTACCGGTCGCCGTGTGTGGCAATTCGTCAACGAAGATCACGTCGTCCGGCATCCACCACTTCACGATCTTTCCTTTCAAGAAGCCGAGGACGTCGTCGCGGCCGAGTTTGGCGCCGGGCGCCGTCTTGACGACGAGCACAGGGCGCTCGCCCCATACCGGGTGCGGCATGCCGATGGCGGCGGCTTCGGCGATCTGCGGATGCGACACCGCAATGTTCTCGAGGTCGATCGAGCTGATCCACTCGCCGCCCGACTTAATCACGTCCTTCGTGCGGTCGCGAATCGTCAAATAGCCGTCCGGGTCGAGCGAGGCGATGTCTCCGGTGCGAAAGAAGCCGTCGCCCGTTACGGCTTTCTCGCTGGCTTCGGCATTCTCGTAGTAGCCGCTTGCGACCCAATGTCCGCGCACGAGCAATTCGCCCTGCGCCTCACCGTCGTCGGGCAACACCTTGCCGTCATCGTCGACCAACTTCATCTCGACGCCGTAGACGATGCGCCCCGCCCGTGCCTTGTAATCGAGCCGTTGCGGTGAACGCTCTTCCTTCTCGTTCAGAATACCGGTCGTGCAGACGGGTGAGGTTTCCGTCATGCCCCAGCCCTGCTGCACCGAGATGCCGTACTGGTTCTCGAGCGTTTCGATCATCGAGCGCGGAGCGGCCGAACCGCCGACACCGAGCGCGCGCAAGGTTGAAAACTTCAGCCCGTGTTCCTTGACGTAGGCGACCAACCACAACCAGACGGTCGGCACGCCGGCGGTGAAGTCGACCTGTTCCGTTTCGAAAAGTTCGTAGAGGCTGGCCGGATCGAGGCGCGGACCGGGCAGCACGAGTTTCGCGCCGAGCAACGGCGCCGTATACGGCAAGCCCCACGCGTTGACGTGGAACATCGGTACGACCGGCAGCGCGCACTTCATCGCGCCGTCCGGCGTGCGCAAGGTTGCCGCCCCCGAAAGTGCGTGCAGGACGGTCGAGCGATGGCTGTACAGCGCTCCCTTCGGGTTGCCCGTCGTGCCCGAGGTGTAACAGAGTCCCGAAGCGCTCCGTTCATCGAACTGCGGCCAGCTGATATCGCGCGGCTGGGGTGCGATAAATTCTTCGTATAAACTCAAATTGGGAAGCGTGGTCTGCGTGTGCGCCCGGTCACCAAGAACCACGTACCCCTCGACCGCCGGCAGGCGCGCGGCAAGCGGTTCGAGCAGATGCGCTAGGTCCGCGTCGACGAAGATGAGCCGGTCCTTGGCGTGATTGACGACGTATTCGATTTGGTCGCTAAATAGTCGTGGGTTGATCGTATGGATGATCGCGCCGATGCCGGAGATTGCGTAGTACAGTTCGAGATGCCGCTGGGAATTCCAAGCCATCGTCGCCACGCGGTCGCCCGGACGAATGCCGTAGGCCTGCAGGGCCAGGGCCAACTGTGCGGCACGCGCGCGAACCTCGCGGTAATTGGAGCGGCTTACCGAACCGTCAGGCTCGCGCGAAATGACCTCGGCATCGCCGTGCCAGAGTGCCGCGTAATCAATGATAGAGGAGATCATCAGCGGCATCTCCATCATCAATCCGTGCAACGGCTTACCGTTCATGAATACTCCCAAAGGAAGGTCAGGTTCGAGCAGTTGAGAACAAGACCGCAAGCGCTTTGCGGCCATCTATAGATAGCCTGCAAGACTTCTCCTTCGGACCGACAGAGGGCGACACATCCAAGAGCTAGCTCAGCAAATCGTCAGCGGTTTAGCGACAGGCTCCATTCTCGCGAGCGTAGCACTGGCGCTGGTTCTCATTTACCGCTCCATGGACGTCGTCAATTTCGCCCAAGGCGAGATGGCGATGTTTACCACCTTTATCGCCTGGCAGTTGCTGTCGATGGGCTGGCCGATGTGGCTGGCCTTTCCGGCGACGATCGTCATCGCATTCGTGGGGGCCGTACTCCTCGAGCGGATCGTGATCCGGCCGGTCGAGCGCGCCTCCCAATTGACAATAGTTATCGTGACGCTTGGTTTGTCCATCACGATCAATGGTCTGGCCGGCTGGTTCTGGGGCTATCAATTGAAGTCTCTGGACAGCCCGTTTCCGTCGACGCCGATCCATGTAGGTGACATTTCCTTCAGCAGCCAGGACCTCGGGATCATCGTCTTTTCGCTCGCCGTGCTGCTCGCAATCTATTTCTTCTTTGCGAAGACGAAATTGGGGCTCGCGATGCGGGCAGCGGCCATCTACCCGGCCGAAAGCCGCGTCCTCGGCGTCCGCGTTAGCTGGATGCTGGCGCTCGGCTGGGGGCTCGCCTCGGTCGTCGGAGCAATTTCCGGCATCATGGTCGCACCGATCGTCTTTCTCGATCCGAACATGATGCAGGGCATCCTCGTCTACGCATTCGCGGCGGCGGTGCTCGGCGGACTCGAAAGTCCGCTTGGGGCAGTCGTGGGCGGCCTGTCGCTCGGTGTGGTGCTGAATCTGCTTGGTAACTACGTCGAAGCAATCGGAACCGACTTGCGGCTACCGGTCGCTTTCGGCATCATCGTGGCCGTCCTCGTCGTCAAACCGGACGGGATCTTCGGCCGCGCGCGAGTGACCCGAGTCTAGATGACGTTACCGCGCATTGGGACCCCGACGATTCTCGGCTTTGCGATTGCCGCCCTGATCCTCGCTTCCGTTCCCTGGCTCGTTCCCGCCTACGTCTCGTTCGAACTCACCTTCGCCGGCGCGTACGCGATTGCGATCCTCGGCCTGATCATCCTGACCGGCTACAACGGGCAGATCTCGCTCGGGCACGGCGCCTTCATGGCGATCGGCGGCTATACCGTCGCGATCGCCGGCCAAGCTTGGGGCCTCGCCCCCGAACTTTCCATCCTGCTCTCGGCCCTCTTGTGCGGCCTCTTCGGGGCTTTGGTCGGCATCGTGGCGCTGCGCCTGGCCGGCGCGTACCTCGCGCTTGCGACCTATTCCCTAGCGGTCGCCGTAGCGCCGGTTCTCAAGCGCTTCAAGGACCTCACCGGCGGAGCGCAAGGCCTCACGCTCACACCACTCCACGTTCCGGCGCCCTTCGCGGCCCTCGGCTCCGAGCGCTACCTCTACTACGAGACCTGGTTCCTAGCCGCCGTGCTGTTCGCCGCCTCGTGGTTCGCCCTGCAAGGACGCCTGGGCCGCGCACTTCGTGCCCTGCGTGATAACGAAATCGCAGCGATTTCGTTTGGAATTAATGCATCCTATTACAAATCTCTGGCTTTTGCCTGGAGTGCGGCCCTGGCTGGAATCGCAGGATCCCTAATCGCCCTCGCAACAGCGTACGTAAGTCCGGACGGCTATAGCCTCGTGCTGTCGCTCACGCTCTTGATCGGCGCTGTCCTTGGGGGGCTCTCGAGCTTGTGGGGTGCACTTGCCGGGGGTCTCGTCGTCGAGTTCCTGCCCATTTGGGCCGGAACGCTCAACCCTGCTGCTTCGTCACTCATCTACGGGATTGCGCTCATCGTGGTGATGATCGTGGTGCCCGCAGGCATCGTCGGCGCAATTCAGCGCGCGGTGTTTACCATCACCCGCCCTCGTACAGAGGGCACGTCGAGGAGGTCATAGTCTATGCGCATGAATCGTCGTATCTGGATGACAGCGCTCGTACCAGTCGCCGCTCTCGGCATGGTCGCCGGTTCGCTCTCACAAGCGAAAAGCGACGCGGTGCCGGGCGTCACCAGCACAGAAATCGTACTTGGCGGCACGCACCCGTATAGCGGTCCGGCGTCGGCCTACGGCATCATCGGCAAAGGCATCGCCGCGTACTTCCAATACATCAACGATCAAGGCGGCGTCAACGGCCGCAAGATCACCTACAAGGACCTAGACGACGGCTACAGCCCGCCGCAAGCCTTGCAGCTCACCAAGCAACTCGTCGAATCCGATCACGTTTTTGCGATGTTCAATTCGCTCGGAACGCCCGTCAACACGGCGCTTCGCCCGTACTTGAACGATCAGAAGGTTCCGCAACTCTTCGTCGCAACCGGCGCCACCAAGTGGGGCGCGGACGCTTCCAAGTATCCCTGGACGATCGGCTGGCAGCCCGACTATCAGGCAGAGGCAGTTGTCTTCGGAAAAGACATCATCAAGAACAATCCAAATGCGAAGATCGGCGTCCTGTATCAGAATGATGACTTCGGTACGGACTACATCGCGGGTCTCCAGAAGGGGCTCGGCGCGAAGGCCGGTCAGATCATCAAGACGGCCTCATATGAAGTGACCGATCCCGACGTGCGTTCGCAGATCGCGACCCTCAAAGGTAGCGGCGCAGATACGATCCTGATCGCCGCAACCCCGAAGTTCGCCACCCAGGCGCTCGCAGCGATCGGCGGGCTCTCTTGGAAAGTGACGACGTACCTCACCGACGTGTCGAGCCAGCAGACGGTTATGCATGCGGCGACAGCGGCAGGCGGCGCGGCAGCCACCAACGGTGTGATCTCCGCCGGCTACACGCTCGACCCGACCAACACCTCGCAAGCGAATCTTCCCGGCATGAAACTCTACCGTGAAATCGCCGCAAAGTATGCCCCGAGTTCCGATGCTTCGAACGCATCGCTGCTCTACGGCATGGGCGTGGCGTATACCATGGTTGACATCCTGAAGGCCGCGGGCAAGGATATCACGCGCGAAAAGGTCATGGCGGCAGCCGAGCACATCAGCGAAAAGAACCCGTTCCTCTACTCGGGCGTTGATGTTACGACCTCACCGAGCGACCGTTTCCCGATTCGCGAAGAGTATCTCATGAAGTACGATAACGGACTCTGGAATCCAGCCGGCACCGTGATCGACGCTCGGAGATAACACATGACGGCAGCGCGCGACGGCGCGACGTTGGAGCCGTCGTTCCTCAGCGTCAGAGACCTGACGATGAGGTTCGGCGGCATCAACGCGTTATCAGGGATTTCGTTCGACGTCGCGCAAGGCCACGTCACCGGTCTCATTGGACCCAATGGGGCCGGTAAGACAACCTGCTTTAATTGCATCACCCGGTTGTACCAGCCGACGTCCGGGTCGATCTCGTTGCGTGGCGAGGATCTCTTGCGCTATCCTGCGCATGCGATCGCTCGCCTGCGCATCGCGCGAACTTTTCAAAACGTTGCGCTCTTCATGCGCATGACCGTCATTGAAAACGTCATGATCGGCTATCATGCGCGCTTCGCCGCCGGCAAAGAGCACAGTGAAAGCACCGCCCGGCGCGAAGCCGAAAAAGTGCTCGACTATCTTGGTTTGGGCCAGTTCGCCAACGCTTACGTCGCCGGCTTGCCGTTCGGTTCGCGCAAGGCGATCGAGCTTGCGCGGGCACTGGTCTCGCACCCCGAACTCTTGCTGCTCGATGAACCGGCTTCCGGCCTCAATCACGAGGAGGTCGCCTCGCTCGGGGAGCAGATCGCGCGAATCCGGCGCGACTACGACACCACGATCGTCATGGTCGAACACCACATGGGGCTTGTCATGGGCATTTCCGACCACGTCGTCGTGCTGGACTCCGGCCGCAAACTCGCCGACGGCAAACCGGAAGCGATCCAGCAGAACAGTGCCGTGATCGAAGCGTACCTGGGTGCCGCATAAGGTGGCCCTTCTCGAAGTCGAAAATTTGTGCGCGCGCTACGGCGAAACCAACGTTCTCCACGGCATCTCGCTCTCGATCGAGCCGGGCGCGTTCGTTGCCTTGCTTGGCGCAAACGGCGCCGGGAAAACCACGACCTTTCGGGCGATCACGGGCGCCCTCACGACGGACGGCAACGTTTCGTTTGACGGCGTCTCGCTGCGCGGCATAAGCCCGGAGGATGCCGCCCGCCGCGGCATCGCGCACGTTCCCGAGGGACGCGGCACGCTATCGTCGCTGTCCGTTTGGGAAAACCTGATGCTCGGCGCTTACACCCAGAAAGACAGGAAGCGCATTCGCGAAAACTGCGAACGCGTTACTTCGTATTTCCCGGTTCTGCAAAAGCGGCGCAATCAGTCCGCCGGCACGCTCAGCGGCGGCGAACAGCAGATGCTTGCCATCGCGCGCGCGCTCATGATGGAACCGCGCCTGATGCTGCTCGATGAGCCCTCACTTGGTTTGGCGCCGATCATCGTGCGCGAGATCTTCGCGCTGCTCGAAACGATCAATAAGCGCGACAATGTCACGATCATCGTCGCCGAGCAAAATGCGACCTTGGCGCTCGCCGCGGCCTCGCACGCCTACGTGCTCGAGACCGGCCGCATCGCGGTCTCCGGCTCAAGCGCCGAGTTGATGAACGACGACGCCATCCGCAAGTCGTATCTCGGTTACTAGGCGCCGTTCCTAACGCGTGAGTTCCGCGGCCCGAAGGCCGCGGACTCCGTCAGACCAGGTTAGGCGTGCGCGACTTCGCGCTCGGGGACGGCCTCTTCGGCCGTTTCGGCGATGAGCTTCTGGGCGAGGTAGCGCTTGAGGTGGAAGTCGACGTCGCCGAGTTCGAGTTCGATCATCGACATGCGCTTGAAGTAGTGACCGATCACGTACTCCTCGCTCATTCCGATGCCGCCGTGGAGTTGAATGCCCCACTCGCCGACGAAGCGGCCGGAGCGGGCGATTTGCACCTTGGTTGCCGAAAGCGCGCGTTTGCGCTCGGCCGGTGACTCGTCGGCGACCAGCGCCATCGTGCCGTAGTAGGTGATCGAGCGCGCCAGCTCGAGCTGAATCAGCATGTCGACCGCGTGGTGCTGCAGCGCCTGGAACGAGCCGATCGGCACGCCGAATTGTTTGCGGTTCTTGAGATATTCGACCGTCTTGCGCTGCACGACCGACATGTTGCCGACGGCCTCGGCCGCGAGCGCTCCGAGGCCCGCATCGATGACCCGGTCAACGAGTGAAATGCCCTTGCCGAGTTCGCCGAGGACGGCGGCTTCCGGGACGCGGACGCCATCGAACGTCAGGCGCGATGCGCGCCGGTCGTCGACCGTCTTGTAATCCGTGCGGGAGAGTCCCGCGGCGTCACGATCGACCAGCACGACCGAGATGCCGTCTTGGTCATTCTTCTCACCGCTGGTACGCACGGTGACCACATACGTATCGGCGGCAGCGCCGAACGGTACGGCGACCTTTTTACCCGTGAGGATGAGGTCCGAGCCGTCGCGCTTTGCTTGCGTTTCGACCAGCGAGTAGTCGTAACGCGAACGCTCTTCGCCATAGGCGAAGGTCAGAAGCTTCTCGCCGCCGACCATCGCTTCGAGTAGGTCCGAGTGTGCCTTCGAGGTGCCGCCGTACGCGAGCGCGGTTCCACCGAGCACGACGCTCGGAATGAACGGCTCTTGTACGAGCCCCCGGCCGAACGCTTCGGCCAGGATCATGGTCTCGACGGGCGTGCCGCCGAAACCGCCTTTGTCCTCGGGGAAGGCGATGCCGAGCCAGCCGAGTTCCGCGAACTGCGCCCAGTGCTCGCGGCTAAAACCATCTTCGGTCTTGAGAAGTTTTTCGCGTTTGTCTTGCGCGTAGTTGTCGGCGACGAACCGGTCGGCGCTGTCTCTGATGAGAATCTGTTCGGAAGAAAGCGTAAAGTCCAATGTTTTATCCTCAGAGTCCCAAGATGCGCTTGGCGATGATATTGTGTTGAATCTCGTTCGAGCCGGCGTAGATCGTGGTCTTGCGCGTATTGAAGTACCAAAGCGAGGCATGGTTGCTGGGGTCGAGCGCCTCGTGACCGGAAGCCTCCATCATCAAGAGCGTGATCGCTTGCTGAATTTCGGTGCCGGTGATCTTGATGAACGACGACTCGGGTCCGGGGCGCTTGCCAGTGCTTTCGGCCGCGAGTGAACGCATCTGGGCGTAGGACAGCGCCGTCAATTCGATTTCGATGGTCGCCACGCGCTCCGCGAAGCGCTCGTCATCGAGCATCGTTTTGCCGTCGAAACGCTGCTCGCCGGCGATCATGCGCAGGCGGTCGAGCAATTGGAATGAACCGGCCACGCCGGCGGTGCCGTTGCGCTCGTGTTCCAGCAAGAACTTGGCGTAGGTCCAGCCCTCGCCTTCCTTGCCGACGAGGTTTTCGACCGGCACGCGCACGTTCTCGAGAATCACTTCGTTGATCTCGTGGCCGCCGTCGATCGTTTGAATCGGACGGACCGTCACGCCGGGCGTCGTCATGTCGACCAGGATGAACGAAATGCCCTCTTGCTTCTTGGCGTTCGGATCGGTGCGCGCCAACACGAAGATCATGTTGGCGAACTGCGCAAGGGTGATCCACGTCTTCTGACCGTCGATGATATAGTGATCGCCGTCGCGCACGGCGCGCGTCTTGAGGGATGCGAGGTCGGAGCCGGCTTCAGGTTCCGAGTAGCCCTGGCACCACCAGTCCTCACTCGAGAGGATGCGCGGCAGGTAACGCTGCTTCTGCTCTTCGCTGCCGAACTCGATGATGACCGGCGCGACCATCGAGATACCGAAAGGCATCTGGCGGGGCGCGTAACCTAGCGCAAGCTCTTCATCGAAAATGTGGCGCTGCGTGACGGTCATCTGCGCGCCGCCGTACTTCTTGGGCCAGTTCGGCGCGTGCCAGCCGCGCGCGTTGAGCTTCTGCTGCCAGGTCACGTAGTCGTTCTTGGTCAGCTCGATGCCCGTCTTCATCTTGTGCTTGATGTCCGCGGGTAGCTCGCTATTGATAAAATCGCGCACCTCGGTGCGGAAGGCGCGGTCCTCAGCGCTATATGAGAGATCCATGGTCTCCTTTACCCCGTAACGGCCGGTTGACGGGCGGTGTAATCGGCGAAGCTGTGGCCGGAAGCGGCCAGTTCCTCTATGAGCGGCGACGGCTTCCACCGCTCGCCATGTTGCTGTTCGAAGCGACGCATCTCGTCGCGAACGTTGGTGAGGCCGAGGGTGTCGGCCCAGTGCATCGGGCCGCCCCGGAATGCAGGGAACCCGTAGCCGTAGATCCACACGATGTCGATGTCGCCCGGGCGAATCGCCGTGCCGTCGAGCAGGATGTTCGCGCCCTCGTTGACGAGCGGCAGCATGCAACGCAGCACGATCTCTTGATCGGAAATCGAGCGGCGCGTGATGCCCAGACGTTTCGACTCTTCGAGAATCAGCGCTTCGACTTCGGGATCCGGCTGGGGCACGCGGCTGCCGGGCTCGTAGCGATAAAAACCGCGACCGGTCTTCTGCCCGAAGAATCCGCGTTCGCACAACTCGTCCGCCACCCGTGACTCGCGGAACTTGGCGATATCGCCCTCGGCGCGCCGGCGTTTGCGAATGCGCCAGCCGACGTCGAGTCCCGCCAGGTCCCCCATCGCGAAGATGCCCATGGGAAGACCGAACGCTTTGAGCGCGCGGTCGACGTCCTGCGGGAGCGCGCCTTCCTCGATCAGGTAGTTCGCTTCGCGTCCGTATCCAACCAGCATGCGATTGCCGATGAAGCCGTCGCAGGAACGCGCGAGCACGCCCACTTTTTTGATGCGTTTGGCCAGCGCCATCGCGGTGACGATCGCCGTCGGCGAGGTGTGCGTGCCGCGCACGATTTCGAGCAGGCGCATCACGTTTGCCGGGCTGAAGAAATGCAGCCCGATCACATCCTGTGGGCGCGAGGTCGCGGCAGCAATCGCGTCGATATCGAGCGTCGAGGTATTGCTCGCGAGCAAGGTTCCCGGCCGGCAAACACGGTCGAGTTCCTTGAAGACCGTGTGTTTGACGCCGAGATCTTCGAACACCGCTTCGATCACGAGATCGACGCCGGCCGCCGCGCTCGCCAGATCGGTGCCGAACGACATGCGGCCCAAGCGCGCGTCGACGTCGGCTTGCGTGATGCGTCCTTTGCTCGCCGTCGCTGCGTAGTTCTTTTCGATCGTGCTGCGTCCGCGCGCCAACGCCTCATCGGCCGCCTCGACCACGTGCACCTGCAGGCCGCCCTCGGCGAGAGCCATCGCGATTCCGCCGCCCATCGTGCCGGCACCGATGACGAGAACGCGCTTGATTTCAAGCGGCGTCACGTCGGCCGGAATGTCGGGAATCTTCGCCGCTTCGCGTTCGGCAAAGAAAACGTGAATGCGGGAGCGCGATTGTTCCGAAGCGAGCAGCTCGCCGAACAGCTCGCGTTCACGCAACAGCCCGGCGGCGAAGGGAAGCGAACTTGCCGCTTCAACCGCATCGACGCAGCGTTGTGCAGCAAGGCCGCCGCGTTCGGCCGGCTCAAGACGTTTGCGCGCCGCTGCGATTGCGTCCGGGTCGGGCGCGAGCGGCTTTGCGCTGACGTGCCGGCGCGCGCGACCGCGTTCGGCAATCGCCGTCGCGACCGTCGCCGCGACAACGTCGCCCGCAACGATGCCGTCCAAGATGCCGAGTTCGAGTGCGCGCTGGGCCGAGAGCGGCTTACCGCTCGTGATCACGTCGATGGCGGCAGCAACGCCGATCAGGCGCGGCAGGCGCTGCGTCCCACCCGCCCCCGGCAGCAAGCCCAGGTTGATCTCCGGCAGCGCTACCTTCGCATACGGCGTTCCGTAGCGTGCATCGCACGCGAGTGCCACTTCGAAGCCGCCCCCGAACGCCGTGCCGTCGATCGCCGCGTAGAAGCGCTTCGGGCTCGCCTCGATGCGCTCGATCAGCGTCGGCAATCCCGGCGGCTCGGGCGGTTTGCCGAAACCGCGGATGTCGGCGCCGCCGCTGAAATGCTTGCCTTCGCCCGCAAGAACCACCGCCTCGATCGCGGGATCGCTCTCGGCGGCCTCGACCGCTGCCAGCAACTCCGTGCGCAGCGTCGTTGAAAGCGCGTTGACCGGCGGGTTCGCAAAGCGCAGGACCAGGACGCCGCTCTCGGTCGACTTCTCTACACTCATATCTTCTTTCGCCGCGGTTCTATGGTGTACTGTATGTTATACTATACCATCAAGCGCTCGACGGCCGTCAAGGCGCCGTGCCGGAAAGGAACGTGATCGTGCCCCCTCGCACGAAGGCGACTCGTACAAACGGGAAGCACCTTCCTTCAGACGGCCTGCGCCAATATCAGAACGCCGTCGCCGCCACCAAGCGTAAGGCGTTGATGCGGGCCGCTCGCAAAGTCTTCTTGCGTGACGGATACGAACGCGCAACGGTTGCCGCGATCGCTGCGACCGCCGGCACCTCGCCCGCGACGTTGTACAAGCACTTCCCCACCGGCAAAGCGCAGATCTTCGGCGAGGTCGTGAGCGAAGGCGCCGGCACCGTCTTCCCGGCGGTCCAGAATGCCGCCGACGGAAGGCAGACAGCCGAAGAAGCGTTGCGCGGGTTCGCCCATGCGTACGCCCGGATGCTGCTCGATCCGAAGACGGCGGGCTTTTTCCGCATCGTGATTGCTGAGACGCCGAAGTTGCCCGAACTCGGCGAGCAGTGGCAGAACGCCAAGGAGCGGATCGCTCGCGAACTTGGGCGCCTGCTCGCCGAGCGCGGCGGCAGCGAACTCCACGTCACCGACATCCCGCTCGCAGCCGACCAACTGCTGGGACTGCTCGTTTACGCGCTGGTTTGGCCGGCCTTGCTGACGCCGGGCTGGCGCCCGAAAAGTGGAGAAATCGAACGCGCGGTCGAGGAGTCGATCGCCACCTTCCTGGCGCGCTACGCACGCACGAGTTCGCGCGGGACTTCGGTGCGGATAGCGCAATAGTGGGAGGCAATGGGAGAGTCCCGACCTCGTCTCGAGCCGGCAAATACTGAGCAGACGGCGTTTCTTGAACGTGCGATGACCGAGTACGGGAAGGCCACCTATAATTTCGCCTTGCGCCTAACCGGCAACGAGGCGGACGCGCGAGACCTGGCCCAGGAGGCCTTTTTGCGCGTCTACAAAGCGTGGCGATCCTTCCAACCGGGCACTTCCTTCCTCTCTTGGATCTACCGAATCGTCACGAACTTGTACCGGGACGAACTTCGGAGGCGAAAAGGACGTTACTGGGAGGAGATACCCGAGGACAACGCTCCGCAGGAATTCGCCGGGCAGCGGCCGCTCGCCGTGACCCCGATCGACGACTACGTGGACCGCCAACTCGGCGAGCCGCTCTCCAAAGCGCTCGCTCACCTCTCGCCGGACCAGCGGCAAGTCGTCCTTCTCGCGGACATCGAAGAGTATAGCTACCAGGAAATAGCGGAGATCATGGGTTGCTCGATCGGCACGGTGCGCTCACGCTTACACCGGGCACGGGCTCTCCTTCGGCGGCTCATCGAGCGAACCCAAACACAACAACAGCAACAGCAATGAGTGACATGCATCTTTCGACCGACCTACTCGTGGACTTTCTCCACGGGGAATTGCCCCCCGAGGACGACGCGCTGGCGCACGCCCACCTGCAGTTCTGCGCCGCGTGCCGCCAGGAGTACGATCTCCAGGTGGCCCTCAGTGATGCGCTGCGTAGCGCCGCCGCCGCCGAAGAGTGCGAGATGCCCTCGCTCGTCAAGGCGGTCGTTTGGGAACGTATTCGAAACGCGCAGCCCAGTCGCTGGCAGCGTCTTGCGGGCTGGCTGCGTCCCGCGGTCGCCGTGCCGGTTGCGGCCGTGATCGTGATCGGCGGCTATTTTGCCTCGCCGCTGGCACGCCCGTCAGCCTCGGCGCCGACCGTGGACGCCGCCTACTACTTCGCAGCCCACGCTCAGTCGAGCGCAACGGCGCCGCTCTCGGAACACGCCACCGCCCCGGCACTCGAAACCTCGATGGCAGGCGCTCCCGGCGCGCCGCCGGTCGAGGAACTCGAGGCGTATGCGGCTACCGGCGAACTCGATGCCGTGCGCTAGAGGGCTGCCGGTTATCGCGGTGACCCTCGTCGCGGCTCTCGCGGCGAGCGGAGCCGCGCGCGCCGCCTCGACGGCGTCCGATCCGAGCACCCTCTTGCGAGCGAGCATCGCCGCTCCGCGCACGGTCTCATATGTGGGGCAGTTTGAAACGGTGCGCTTCAGTTCGAATCGCGCCACTGCGACGATCGTCAAGGTCGAGCACCGCGCTCCGGGTCTCACCCGACGCTGGTACGTCGCGCCCGAAGCACTGTACGGCGACTACATCATCACGCGCGGCATCGAGACCTACGAATTCGATACCAAGCACGGGAAGCTGACCGTCACCCAGAACGCCGCCCTCGACGATCCGGCAGCAGCCGACGGCAATTTCGCCCGCGTGATGCAGAATTACCGCGCGCTGTTCGACGGGTACGAGACCGTGGCCGACCGGCCGACGATTTCCGTCGTGCTGATCAATCGCTTTACGGGCGAGCGCGCCGCGCGCTTGTGGATCGACCGCGAAACGAGCCTCGTGCTGAAGAAGGAAGAATATCACGCGAACGGTTCGGTCGCCTCGCAGACGCGCTTCGAGGATCTCCGTTACACGCAATCGATTCCCGACGCGATCTTTTCGACCAGCACACCGAGCGGCTACGCGCAATTGACCGGTCCGGACGTCGGACATCCCTCAACCGACATCGACGGAGCGATCAAAGACGCCGGCTTCGCGCCCTACAAGCCGCGGAATTTGCCGCAGGGCTTTAGTTTGGTCGGCGCCGACGTCGCGACCGTCGCCGGCGTTCGCACCCTGCACCTGCTCTACTCGGATGGCCTGCGTTCGATTTCGCTTTTCGAGAATGCGACCGGAGCGGCCGCGGATTTCGGCTCGCTACACCCCAAGACCATCTGGTTCGAAGGGCACGACGCGCGCTACGTCGAGGATGGCCCGACAACGCTGCTCACTTGGAAAGAACACGATCTCTACTTTGCGCTGGTCGGTGATCTCTTAGAGCCCGAGTTGGTCCAAATCGCGATCAGCGTCGTTCCATAGCTCGTTCAGCTCGGAATGCCGAGCGTCGGATTCGGCGCCTTGCCGGCCGTGACCGCACCAAGCGCATCGCTTAATGACTTAAGCGGTATCTCGCCGGCAGCCATCGCTTCGATCTTGCGATCGGCTCCGATCACGACGACGGTGGGAAAGCCGCTTTGCAAATACTTGCCCGCGACGTCGAGCTTCGGATCGAACGCGACCGGATAGTTCACTTTGAAATGCTCGGCGAAGGCGACGACGTCGGCTTGATCTTCGGGGTTTCCGGGGCCCTCGCCCGGCGGACCCGCGATGTCGTACGGGCTGCCGGCGACCGCGACGAAGTTGACGCGGCCCTTGTACTTCGCATACAACTCGTTGAGGACCACCGTCTCACGTTGACAATGCGGGCACCAGGTCGCAAACACTTCAAGCAACGTCGGTTTCGCGCCGTTCTGCGCGAGATCGAAAGCGCCGCCCGTCGTGGAGACCTCGAACTCGGGCGCGGTCTGTCCAACCTTTACGGTCGACTGAACCGGCGGCGTCGTAGCCACCTCAGGCACACGCGAGGCAAATGCAATCGCTACGATGATGCCGACGGCGAGCACGGCGAGCGATGAAAAAAGAATGATCTGACGGCGCTTCGCGAGCGAGCGCTGTCTCTCTGCGGCAGCCGAAGCATTGCGCCGTTGTGTCTTGACCGGATCCATGGGGTCCTACCCTTCTCCTTGCGGTTCGAGCGCACCGCCCGCGCCCAGACGTCGATCGAACGCAAACGCGCCCGCCCCGCGCACGACAAGCACGACGGCGGCGAGTGCCAAGAGCACGTCGGCCGCGACGTGACCCCAACTCGGCGGCGTCGCAACGCCCGCGCCGAAGCAGCCGCAATTGGTTGCGATGCCGCGCACGACGAGCGAGGCAACCGCGGCCGCGAAGATGAGAAACTGCACGCTGGCGACGATCGCGGCCGCTCGGGTAAAGAGACCGAGCGCCAAATATGCGCCCAAGAAAATTTCGAAATACGGCAGCGCGACGGCAAGCGGCGCAATCGCCGGCGCGGGCAAAATGCGATACCCCGCGATCGTGATCGCGGTGACGATCGGTCCGTCGTGCGCCTTGAGGACGCCGGCCACGATCAGCAGCCCGCCGAGCGCGACGCGTAGCGCCAATAGCACCCACGCGCTCACGCGCGAGCCCACGCCTCAACGGCCTCCGCCACCGCCCGCTGACGCACCGGAATCGCGCTTGGATCGGCAATCTCGCCTTGGCGTGCGGGCTCGTCGTGAACGCGCACCGTCGCCTCGACCGATGCGGCCAGCGTCTCGAGGTCATAGCCACCCTCGAGACAATAGACGACGCGGCCGCGCGCATACTGAGCGGCGACGTCGCGAATCAGCTGCGCGAGCGCGCGCGACGCGAGCGGACCGTCGACCCCGAGATCACCGACCGGATCGCCGCTCGCGAAATCGTAACCTGCGCTGACGACGATGGCATCCGGCCGCACGCGGGCCGCGACCGCGGGCAACAAGCGCTGCCAAGTTGCCACGAATGCTTCGGTACCGTATGAATGTGCCGGCAGCGGTAGATTCACGATGGCGCTATCCGCCTCGAAGCGCTGCTCGCCGAAACCTCCGGTACCGGGATAGGCCGGAAAACCGTGCGTCGAGACGAACGAGACGCCGCTCCCCGTCGCCGCCTGCGTTCCGTTGCCGTGGTGATAGTCGAAATCGACGACCAAAACCCGGCCGCCGTGGCGGTCGACGAACGCGCGAGCAGCGATGGCCGCGTTGCCGAAGACGCAGAAGCCCATGCCGCGCGCCGGCTCCGCGTGATGACCAGGCGGGCGCACGAGCGCAAAGACAGCGCGCTCGCGTTCGACCGCAAGCTCGAGCGCGGCTAGCGCTCCCCCGGCGGCCCGGCGTGCGACGGAAAGCGACGTCTGATCGATCTCGGTGTCACCCGTCGACAGCGAACCGCCTGCGGCGCCAACCGTCTCGACGTCGCGCTTCACGCGTTCGATATAGGCGTGCGGGTGCACCCGTTCGAGTTCGGCATCGCTTGCATCGCGTGCCGGCGCGAGTTCACCGAGCAAGCCCGCCTGGGACAAGCGGCGCGCCACGTGCGCGACGCGATCGGGCGACTCGGGATGCGCGATGCCCCGCAGATGTTCGGTGTAGAGTTCGTCGTAAACGACGATCATCGACGCGCTCCGGCTAGCTCAGTGGCTCGGTTTCGGCGTGCTCGTGCTCTTCGGTTTCGGCGATGCTTTCACCGCAGGCTTCGCGGGCGCGCTCAAGGTCGAGAGCGCGCTGTCAACTTCGAGCGCCAACTTTGAACCCGGCTTCACAAAGCCTTTGAAGCGGGTGTAGGCGCTGCGCGCCTGGGTCTTTTCGCCGATCGCGAGCGAGCAGCGGCCGTCGACGTAGAGCAACTGCGGGAATTGCTTCATGAATGCGGGCGCGGCGCGGTCGAGCGCCGCGAATATCTGCGAGCATTCCTTGAAGTTCTTGAGCTGCATGTCGGCCGTACCGAGGCCGGCGAGCGCCTGCGGCGTATGCTGCAGATCGAACGAGTGGCGGTAGGCGCCGCGCGCGTCGTTGAACTGGTTATTCTGCGCATAGAGGCCGCCAAGATCGGCCCACACGCTCGGATCCCCCGGAACGACGTCCGAGAGGCGTTTGAAATAGCCGACCGCATCGGCTTTCTTACTTTGCGCTAGCGCCAGTTGACCCAAGCGTGACAAGGCGTCGGGATTCGTGCGCTGGGGACCGAGCGCCGTCTTCCATTCGGTTTCAGCCGCGTTTGCGTCTTTGCCGATCGAGATGTCGTAGTCGCCGTAGGCAATGTGCACGGCCGCAACGTTCGGATACGTCTGCTCGGCCCGTTTGAGCACGCCGAGTGCATCGTCGTTCATCTTCTCATCGCGGTAAACTTGATATTCCTGGATGAGCACTGCTGCTTTGGTTTCGTCCGACGGTTCGACCGCGAGCAATTGTTCGAAGGTCGCGATCGAGCCTTTGACGTCGTGGGTGCCGGCAAGGACGCTCGCTTTTCCGATCAACGCATCCGGATTTTTTGGGTAGATCGCCAGCGCCCGGTCAAATTCCTCACCGGCCAACGGCAACGATTTTTGCGATGCATACGAACGGGCCTCGAGCACGAACGGCTCGGGATCCTTGGGATCGAGCTTCGCAGCGTTTTCGAATTGCGCGCGGGCCTCGTCGAACTTGCCCTCTTGCCCCAGCACCAACCCGTAGGTTTCCACCACGTGCTTGTCGTTCGGGTTGAAGGTGGCCGCGCGTTTGGCGACGCGTTCGGCGTCGGCGTTGCGGTTGGTCTGGACGTAGAGCTGCGTCAACGTCAGGAGAATCTGGGCGTTGGTCGGCTCGAGATTGGTCGCCTGTTCGAAGTCGCCGGTCGCATCGGCGATGCGCCCAAGCGATTCGTTGGCTTCACCGTCGAGGTAGAACACTTGCGCGGTCTTTACGCCGAGAGAAAGAAGTCGTTGGGTGAGCGCAAGAGCCTGGTCGGATCTTCCTTCGCCGAGGTAGTAACCCGAAAGCTGCAGCAGCGAATCCTTGTCGTCGGGATTCTGCTTGATCTTGGCCTCGAGCCGGGGAATTGCCGTTTCAGGCGGCTCCGGCGTGGCGGTGGGCAGGGCGGCCGGCTCCGCCGACGCGGACGGCGACGGTGCCGGTTTTGGTGCACCCCACACACCTTCCGCCGTTGCGAACGAGATGCTCAGAAAAAGCGCGGCGGCGACGGCGTGGCGGGCTGCAATCTTCAAGGTGCGTCTTTCGTTTATGCGTGAACGCCGGCGTTCGCGCGAATTTGCTTGGTCAGCTCCGGCACGATCCCAAAGAGATCTCCGACGACCAACAAGTCGGCGAACTCTCCGATCGGCACCGTTGCGTCCTTATTGATAGCAACGATGGTCGAGGCCGTTCTCATTCCGACTTTATGCTGAATTGCTCCGGAAATCCCGACAGCGATGTAAAGATTGGGGGAAATGGTCTTTCCCGTTTGGCCGACCTGATGCCCGTGTCCGATCCAGCCGGCGTCGACGGCGGCACGGGAGGCTCCGACCGCTCCGCCGAGGGCATCGGCCAGATCCTTGAGGATCGTTTTGAACGGTTCAGGTCCGCCGACGCCGCGCCCGCCTGAGACGACGGTCGAGGACTCCTCGACCCCAAGCTCACCCGCCGCCTCGACGATTTCTTCCTCGACGGCGATCCGGTAGGTCTTGCCCGCCGGCTTCTCGAGCGCTACGATCTCGCCGTTGCCCGCTTGGGTTACCGCCTTGAACGAGTTCGGACGAATCGCTGCGATCCCGTAGTCGCCCTTGAACGCGCAGCTCGTGATGAGGGTTCCGCCGAGCTTCGGCGAGAGGCAAATCACTTTGCCGCCTTCGACCTTGAGATCGGTCACGTCGGCGGTCTGGCCCGCGTCGAGGCGCGCGGCGAGCCGGCTCCCGATGTCGCGTCCGATCATCGTGTAGGGCACGAGGATCAACGCGGGGCCGGCAGCCTTGACCGCAGCCTCGAGGTAGTCGACCGAGGGATCGACCAGGAACTTGTCGATGTCCTCGTCCTCGGCGACGTAAATTTTGTCGACCGGGTACGCTTTGAGCTGCTCGGCTGCTCCCCCGGCGTTCTTGCCCAGCACGACCGCGTGCACGCTGCCGCCGAGGGCCGTTGCAAATTCCTTTGCCGCCGAGGCAATCTCGAAGGAGACCCGGCGCGGCTGGCCCCCGATGTGTTCGATGAAAACGATGACGTCTTTCATTTAGACGAGCTTTCTCTGGCGCAGGAAGTCGACGATTTTTTGGGCTCCGGCCACCGCATCGGCCGCCTCGAAGATCTCGCCCTTCCCGCGGGCAGGCGGGGTCGTGACGTCGACCAGCTCGGTGCGTGCTCCCTCAAGCCCGATCGGCTTGTCCACCCCGGCGTCGGCCAGGCTCTGGACTGCGATCGTCTTTTTCTTGGCTCCCATGATGCCCTTAAGGGACGGATAGCGCGGCTCCGCGATCGACTTGGTCACGCTGACGAGCGCCGGCAAGGACGCATGGACCCGGGCGTAGCCGTTGTCCGTCTCGCGCTCTGCCCGTACGGTCGTGCCGTCGAGCTCGAGCTTGCGCACGTAGGTGACGCCCGGAACCCCCAAAAACTCGGCGAGCGCGCCCGGTAGTTCACCCGTGATCGCGTCGGTCGACTGCGTGCCCGTCACCACCAGATCGAAGCCGTTCTTCTTGATGGCCTGGGCCAACGCGTAGGCCGTTCCCCAGACATCGCTGCCCTCGGCCTTCGGGTCGCTGATCATGACTGCGTCGTCGGCGCCCATGGCGAGGGCCTTGCGGACCACCTCTTTGCCGGACTCCGGCGCCATGGAAACGATCGTGACGGTCGTATCGCCGCCGGCCTTCTCCTTTAATTGAAGTGCGGCTTCGATGGCGTACTCATCAAACGGGTTCAGGACGGTCTCGACACCGGTGCGGACCAGGCGCTTCGTCGCCGGATCGATCCGCTTGTCGGCGCTAGTATCCGGGACGAGCTTAACGGTGACCACGATTTTCAAATCGCGCGCATGCCTCCAAGAGCAGGGGGGTGGGCCAAACTCGATGCGATTGCCTTTCGACGGGGTGGGACCCTTCTCGGCAAAGGTCGCATCGGCACAGGCCGGCCGAGCAAATCTTGGCCGAAGTGTGACGGATCCCAGTACGTGCTTCTAGGCTCCGTGCCGATTACTGGAGACACGGGACACGCTCAGGCGCGTTCCGGTCTACTTTCTTTCCGGCACCTCACGGGGGCGTCTGAAGCGCACTTCGAGTGAATAGGATGATGCATCGGTGAACCGACGTTCCTCCTCCAGTTTACAGGACGCTGTATATGCATTCTTGGGAGACGACAGCGGTTCGGAGCTGGCGGAGTTCGCCTACGTGCTCGCCTTCTTCTCGCTGATCGCCCTCATCTCGCTGCAGCACATCGCCCAGACCGGCAACGGAACAATCGTCAATACCGAGGGCAACTTCTCCAACTCGATCGAGCTAGCGCCGTGATCTGGGACCGCATCAAGCGCCGTTCCCGTCATCCCGAGCGCGGTGCCATCATGGTGGAAAGCGCCATCGTCGCGTCTGCGATCCTCGTGATGGTCTTGGGCATGGTCGATTTCGGACTGATCGGATTCTTGCAGATCAGCGCCGACGCCGCCACCTTCTTGGACGCGCACGAAACGGTCATGTTGTACACCAATGAAACGACGACCGGCTCCTCGACCAATCCGGTCAACGTCACGCGCACGCCCTTTCCGATGATCGCCGCGACCAGCTTCGCGGCGCCCGTCATCACGCAACCGAACCCGGTGCCAACCGTCTATATCGACTACGGCTACAACGATTCCTCATCGCCGAGCCCAAGCCGGCACGGCGGAGCGGCCATGATGATGCCCTACAACGAGCGCGTCAATGTCGTGCAGCAAGCCTTCTCGTTCTTGAACCAGCAATTTCTCGCAAAAAGCTCCTCGACCGAGCCGCTCTGGGTGGAGGTCGGCTCTCACTGGGACGTGAGCAACGTCGGCTACACCCAGCCCTACAGCACGGCCCCATTGTATTTCAATTCCAACTATTTCACGCAGGGTGACAACACTCCGTACTACTACACCGGCTTCAATTTCATGCAGTACTGTCCGGGTGTGACGATGCCGTGGCAGACTTGCTCGGTCGGCCCCAACGCCACGACAAGTTACGAGGCGCTAGGCGTCGCAGAATTCGCGACGATCCAAAACAACAGTTTTACGGCTACCGGTGCGCAGGGAACGATTCCGGTTTCAGGTGGCGTGGGAGTGTGGCCGGGCGACATCGGCGCGGCCACCGGCATCTTCTACGCAGCAGCTTGCCATCAGCGGTTCTACGCGCAGCTCGCGCAGTTCTTCGTGAACGCGGAGAACGGTTCGGGCGCAACCGATGATGGTTTCTACATGCAGCAAACCTACAACGTTTGCAAAAACGTCAACGGCAACCAAGGCTGCAACACCGGAAACCACGGCAGCAGCGTGCAGACCTTCTCGCAGACGGGAGGGTCGCCGACCGGGTTCTTTACCGGCGGCAGCGGCAGCCCCTCATCGGCCACCGCAAACACGGACATCGCTACGATCTATGGTTGGGACTTCTATCCGAGTGGCAACGCGCCCTCAAACAATCAGGGCTCAAACGGCCCGGATCCGAATTATATCGTGAACATTACCCAGCCCTATGAAGGCTGCACGAACGCAGGCTTCCCGTGAGGCATACTTCTCGCGGCCAAGTCCTTCCGCTCTGGATCGTGGCCGTCTTGACGACCTTCATGCTGAGTTTCCTCGCAATCAACTACGGCAATGCGGTCCGCTATCAGATCCGTGCTCAGAATGCCGCCGACGCGGCCGCTCAGGCACTGATGGCCATTCAAACCCAGCGCTACAATGAGACCACGATGGCGCTGTACGCCGCGAACATCGAAGAATACCGCATTCGCAACTTGCTCAACGGCATCATGCTCTCGCTTTCGGGCAGCGGTGGTTGCTACTACGGCACCGGCTCCGGCACCACGAATCAAAACGGCGTGACGTCGGGCGTAGGCCCCTCATCGCCGTCAACGACGGCGGGCGCGGAACCGTGCGATCTGGTCTTCGATCAGCTTGCGCCCGCCTACGACTCCGCGGTCAACCGCTACACGGTCGACGTGCAGCGCATCAACGACGCCGGCACCAGCATGGCTCTCTCGAATTGGGAGTCCGATGCCCGGGCACTGCTAGCTGCGCTGAAAACGAACTGCAATAGCGACACGACGGCGACTCCCAACGCCGGCGGCGGAGACTGTCTGGTCGACTACACGCTCAACCAAATCGGCCCGCGCGCGGACGCCAAGCTCAACCAGGTGGCAGCAAGTGCCTACGAGATCTACGTTCCGAATCTCGGCCTCTTTCCGCCCGGCCCCGGCCAGAACGTCCCCAACCAGAACACGGCCCTCACGCCCGGTTTCGTGGACGTGACGACGTGCATCACCGTACCGGCCGCGATCCCATCGTTCTTCTTTCTACACCAAGCGCCGTACAAGGCGATCGGCCGCGCCGGCGCCACAGCGGTCGGAATCGAATCCGATTGGATGATGCCGGCCCAGCTCGTCGACAATGTGCGCAGTTCGACCGCTCTGTTTCAACCGGTTGAGAACTACACGACCGAGACGATGACCGACTCGACAGCCGGCAACAATTGGTTCGACGTCGACTACGGCGGGACACAGTGGGCGATCACCCCGGTCGCGTTTCCGAGTCCGATCAACACGACGATCAATCGCTATGAATCGACCGTGAACAACAACGAGTTCGTCGCCAACGTCGCCTGGTGGAGCGCGATTCCGTATGATCCAAGCCAAGAAGACGCGACGCCGCCGACGCCGACGTGCCCATGATGTTCAATAAATCAGCTTCCCGCGGTCAAGCCGTGACGGAAACCGCCATCATGACGCCGCTGTTCTTGCTGGGCCTCTTCGGCGTCTTCTGGTCGATTCGCGAATCGTCGCTTACCGAACGCGTGCAGCTTGGGGTGCGTTACGCGGGCGTTTCCCAATCGCTTGCCAACCCATATGCCGCCTATTCACTCTACAGCGTCTACGCAGCGATCGACAACAACTCGCCGCCGGGTGCCATTTCGTGCATCAACGGCAACGCCATCGAAGTCACCGGCGACCCGGACAACGGTAGCCAGCAGCTCGCCAGTTTCTGGCAGCCGCTCGCGACCCCGCTGCCGCTCATGACCTCGCAGTGTCCCAGCAACAACGCGGGCTCGCTCGCCGTTTTGAGCGGCTCGGGTTATTCGGAGCCGTTCATTCTGCAAAACGACTTCGTCACGCTAAAGGCGCAAGCAAAGACCCAAAACACCAGTTTTGCCCAGAAAGTCTTCGGTGGTGCCACGGGCACGACCGTCGTAGCCACAGAAAATTTCTTTCACTCGCCCGACGTCGGCACCCTCGTGCGCTGCTCGACGATCGGCACCGCTCTGAAGGCCAGTCTCGAAGCACCCGTCAGCGGTAGCATCGCCGTGCCATCGAGTATCTCGACGCCGCTGCCGAGCACGTTCGCAGCGAGCGCGGTGATTCCGAGTTCGGCGACGACTGCTTGTCAGAACCCGAACCAGTCGCTGTTCGCGACCCCCATTTCGCCCTACTAGGGTTTACGCAAATGTCCGCTCCGGGCGGACCCGGTTCGCTCGGAATAGTGATCTTAAACCACTGCTGAGCCTCTAACGTTCAGACGAAATACATTATAACCGAAGTGCTTCGGGAACCACGAACCTTGCGACGTTAGTCACAAGTCCCTCGTGGTTTGGGCGGCACGGAGGACGACTCGCTACACGGACGTGCAAAATGGCGTATCCTACGGCAAGTGTCGGCATCAAAGCTCGCGCCCGACGCATGGCAAAAAACGGCGCCGCCAAAGGCGTCTTGACGCCCGTACAGAGCGATCTCGACACCCTCGCGTCCTCGCTGAATGCTACCCTCTTTGGGCCGCTGCTGAGCGAGCTTGCGGCTTTTGCCTTCGTTGTGGACAAGCGCGGCCGCCTGGTGAACATCGAAGGCGGCGCCCTCGTAAGCGCGGGCCTGGCGGACCGCGATCAGTCGATCGGACGCCCCATCGCGGACGTTCTGAGTTTCGACGCGGGTGCCATAGATTTTCGAGAAATGCTGCGGGCTGCTAGCGGCGGCCGCGCGGAGCACGGACGATTCGTGCGTGAAGGCCGCTCCTACAACGTTTCGATACAGCCGGTCACCGGCCAGGGCGGCCAAGTGATCGGCGCAGTCGGGCTCGCGCTCGATGTGACGAGCGACCTCGAGACGCAGGATGCGCTCATGCGCAGCGAGGCGATCTTGCAGCGGGCCGAGCGTATGGGACATCTCGGCTACTGGGAATACGACATTCGCAAGCGCCGGATCCGCATGTCGGACGAGATGATTCGGCTGTACGATCTCGAGCCGGGCGCCAATCCTGGTCGCGACAAATTCGTCGAGCGCATGCATCCCGAAGACCGGGACCGCGTCCGCGCCACCCTAATCGCAGCCGAACGCAACGGCACGGCATGTAAGGGCATCGACTATCGCCTGATCGCCCCCGACGGCAGCATTCGCTGGCTGCTGCAGCAGATCGAGGTCACCTGCGACGCCGGCGGCGCTCCACTCGAGATGCACGGCACCGTGCTCGACATTACGAATCGCAAGATCCTCGAAGAGCACCTCAAGCGGCTCGCGCACGTCGACGAGTTGACGGCTCTGCCGAACCGGACGAGCCTGAGCGAACGGCTGGAGCAAGTGCTGGCCGCGCGCCAAAATGCCGAAGACCGCGCCGCCCTGCTCTTCATTGACGTCGACGGCTTCAAGACCGTCAACGATACCTACGGCCACAATATCGGCGACCGCCTCCTGCAAGACGTCGCGCGCCGCATCTCCGACTGCCTGCGAGCTGGTGACTTCGTGGCCCGTTCGGGCGGCGACGAATTCGTCGTTCTGCTCTCCCGGATTCGCAACCGTGAATCCGTCGTCGAACTTGCCGGCCGCATCGCGACCGCCTGCGCCCGGCCGTTCACGATCGGACCGCGCGAAGTTTACTCGCCGGTCAGCATCGGCATCAGCGTCGCGCCCGACGACGGAATCACCGCCGACGACTTGCTGCGTAATGCAGACTCCGCCATGTACGCGGCCAAGAGCGCCGGCCGCAACACCTTCCGCTTCTACAGCGCGGCAATGTATGAGGACGCAGCTCGCGAGCTCGAACTCGAGAACGACCTGCGCCGGGCCATTGCCCGCGACGAACTCTTCCTCAACTATCAGCCGATCGTGAACGCCGAGGGCGTCATGGTCGCAGTCGAGGCGCTCGCGCGCTGGTTGCACCCGACCTTGGGGCTTGTGCCGCCGAACGTCTTCATCCCGATCGCCGAACGCAACCGCACGATCAGCGAAATGGGCGGCTGGATTGCGCGCCGAGCTTGCAAGGACCTCAAGCGCTTCCGCGAGATCGTTCCCGGCCTGCACTTGGCACTCAATGTTTCCGCGCGGCAGTTCGACAGCGAGAACCTGATCGCGGTTCTCGAAGAAGCGGTCGATGCGGCCGGCATCACCTGGGAAGCCTTGGACCTGGAGATTACGGAAAGTCTCGTCATGAGCGACATGGCCCGAGCCGCAGAAATTCTCGGCGAGCTTCGCCGGCGTGGAGCGCGCGTCTCGATCGACGACTTCGGTACAGGCTATAGTTCGCTCGCCGCGCTCAAGCGTCTTCCGATCGACAACTTGAAGATCGACCGTTGCTTCATCAAAGACCTCGAAAACGATCGCGGCGACAACGCCATTGTCGGCGCGATCCTGAGCGTCGCGGGCGCCCTCCAGCTTAACGTGGTCGCTGAGGGTGTCGAAACGACCGGCCAGTTCGACGTCCTCAATCGCCTCGGCTGCCCAACCTATCAAGGCTTCGCCTTCAGCCGCCCGGTCGACGTACCGACGATCGAGATGCATCTACGCGATAACAAACTGACCGTCACGAGCATCGCCTAACCGGCGGGATTCGAAGGTAGCAACGCGGCAGTACCGACCTTCCGGACACGATTCTGGGGGCGGTATGAGGCGGCGTTATTTCCTGTTTGGCTCGCTCGCGACGGGGCTTGGCGGCTGCGCCGGTCTCTCGGCAGGCCACGCCGGCGGCAATCATTTTACGACCCCGGGGACCTTGCGCTTCTCCGACGGTGAGGACATCGCCGGCCTCAACGCACACATCGTACCGCAGGTGTCGGTCTCGCAACTCAGCCAGCTGACCGGGGCCTATCTCGTTCGCTTCGACGACAAAGCGCGCGCCTATCCTGAACTCTTAGAGCGTATCCCGAGCCTGGCCAACGGCGATATCAGCCGCGATGGGCGAACGATCACCTATCGCCTGCGTCCGGGTCTCGTCTGGTCGGACGGCCACCCGCTCGAAGCCGATGATATCGTCTTTTCTTTCTCGGCGGTGAACAACCCAAGGAACAACGAGTTTTCGCGATCGGGTTTTGACAACGTCGCAGACGTCACCAGGCACAATGCGACGACGGCAAGCGTTAAGCTCAAAGCGCCATACGGGTCGTTCTACGAAGTCTACTTCTCGTCGCAGAACACGCCGCTCTTGCCGAAGCACCTGCTCGGCAATCTACCCGACATCAATACCGCGCCCTACAACGCCTTACCCGTCGGCAGCGGGCCGTTCAAGTTCGCTTCTTGGAAGCGCAATGACTCGGTCGAAATGATCGCTAACGACCGTTACTACCGCGGCCGCCCGAAGCTCAACCGCATCATTTACAAGATCGTGCCCGACTGGAATACGGTCGAGACGCTGGTGCGCACGGGAGAACTCGATCTCGCCTGGCTCGTACCGAACGGAATCGTCGATCGGGTAGCTACCGCCCCCGGCTTCAAACGCATCGGTCAAGCGGGTGATCTGCGCGCGCAGATACAGCTCAACCAGACGCAGCCGGCCCTGCGCGAGCGCGCGGTGCGCCAGGCTTTGCGCCTGGCGATCGATCGGCCCGCTCTGTTGCACAAAGTTGAGCACGGTCACGGATATCTGAGTGACTCGGTGCTGGGTCCACTCTGCGCTGAGGCTTCGGCGATTCCCGCGGAACCCTACGATCCCAAGCGCGCGATCGCGCTACTCGAAGAGGCCGGCTGGCACACGGGGCCGGACGGCGTACGCACAAAGGACGGTATTCGGCTCGAGATCGATATTGCGACGATCACCGGCACCTCCGAACGGGATTCATGGGCACTGCTGATTCAAAATTGGTGGACGGCAATCGGTGTGAAGGCAGGCGTCAAGCACTATCCGCCGTCTGTGCTCTTCGGTCCCTACGCTTCGAACGGCATCTTCACACGAGGCAATTTTACCGGCGGCATGTCGGAGCAAACCTACTTTTACAGCGGCACGTTGCGAGAGATTTTCAGTTGCAGTCAGATCCCGCCGGCGGGGTTCAACACGTCGCGCTACTGCAGTCCGAAACTCGAGCAGCTGATGGAGCGCTACGACGGTTCGTACGATCCGGTCGAACGTAAGGCGCTGCTGAGAAGTATCCAGCAAACGATCGCAACCGACGTTCCCGTGATCACGCTCTTCTTCCCACAGGACAACCACGTCTACAACAGCGACCTGCAGAACATCGGGCCTTTCGCAAACCTCGACGACGCTGCCCGGTGGAGCATCTAGCCGGCGCGGCCGCGCTACGCTGTCTCTTTGTCGCGCAGGTTCCCATCGATGACCCAGGCGGCCAGTTGCACACGCGATGTGACGCCGGCCTTGCGAAAGATCGCAGCAAGATGCTTCTCGACGGTCTTCGGGCTGCAGTGGAGATGCGTGCCGATCGCGCGATTCGTCGACCCGGCCGTTACGAGCGTCGCAATCTCGCGCTCGCGCGCCGAGAGGCGCGCACCCGGGTCGTCGGCCGCCCGAGGGGCGAGCGAGAGCACGGGACCCGGGCCCGAATTTCCGAGCCGCTTCAAGTCGCCTGCAGCCATGCAACGCCGATAGATAACGATCGCCTCGTCGAGGCGACCCGCTAGCTCTAAGGCTTGCGCTTCGAGCAATGGATATCCGAGGCGCGCGAAGCCCGAGGCAGCCTCGTTTGCGAAGCGGGCGGCGTCGCCATCGCGACCGCCGCCCTCGCGACTCGCGACGTAGGCGTCGAAGAGCGCAAGTGCCGGGGCCTCGACGACATCGCTCGACGCGCTCGCGGCGCGTTCGAGATGCGCACGAGCGAGCGGCAAATCGTCAGGATCGCCGTAGCGCGCGACCGCCAGCAAGGTCATGAAGAGGCCGCGCGGACGCTCGAGTTGCACGCTGGCGCGATGCAGCAGGGCACGCGCTTGCGCCCCCGATCCGGCACGCAGCAGCCACGGCGTATAGCCCGCGGCGCACATCGGCTCGGCGAACGGCTCGAGCCCGGCAACGTCGACGCAGCGCGCCAACAGAATATCGTCTCCGAGATGCGCCGCTGCTATCGACCCCCAGGCTGCGGCGTGGGCCCGCGCGATCTTGCTGTCCGTCGCGAGGTCGTAGACCGCGTTGACGGATGTGCGCACGCTCTCGAGGTCGCCGACCGCAAGATAGGCCATCGCGGCCATCGCATTCGTCGCGGATTCGGCCATGCGGTCGCGCCGGCTCTTGGAGAGCGCGAGCCCGCGAGCGAAGATTTCGAGCGCGCGCTCGTGCGCGCCGAGGATCGAGAAAAACATCGCGCCGTTGAAATGTACGAGAGGAGCGTCGGGCGCGCCATCGATTGCGTTCGCAGCAGCAAGCCACGCTTCAAAAGAGCGTGCGTACGACTCGACGTCGCCGTCGATGTAACGCACGGTGGCCGTCGCGGTCTGGTAGGCATAGGCGAGCGCCGGGCGCTCGGCCACGACCGCAAGATCGACGCGAGCGAGATGCGCGACCGCGGCCGATGAGCGGTAGACGTGTGCGTTCAATTGAGCGAGACCCACGTGGAGCCGGGTCGCCGCGGCTCGCTCGCTCGGGGACAATCGCTCCAACATTGCTTCGAGGGCGCTTCGCGCTGCGGGGTCGCCGTTGCGATACGCCTGCACCGCAGCGTTTACACGCATCTCCGCCTCCCGTTCGCGGGCCTCCGTCGCAGCCAACAATTCCGCAGCGGCAACGTAGTCGTCGAATGCGCCCTTGTTCGAACCCGTCGCAATGTGCGCCAGCGCTCGCCGATCGTACACGCGGACGCGCGTCTCGATCGAGGCATCCGCGACGACCTCGAGCGCTGCAAGGGCGCGATCGAACTGAGCGATTGCGTCCTCGTAAGCGAAGCTGCGCACGGCGGCTGCGCCCGCGTCTTCCGCGTATCTCGCCGCCAGCGCGAAGTCACGTGCATGCCAGGCATGGTACGCTAAGCGCTCAACCGGAGTCTTCGCATGCGCTCGATAGACATCGAGCGCCGCCCGGTGCAGTGCGACGGCCCGGACTGCCGGGATCGAGCCGTAGAGGGCTTCGCGGGTGAGAGCGTGGCGGAATGCGTAGCGGTCCGGGCCACGTTCTTCGAGTATCTGAAGATCGCTTGCGGCAAGCAGTGCGTCGATTGCGTCGGCCCGGCTCGCGCCGCTCGCGCCAATCAACGTCGCCACATCGAAGTCGATGCCGAGAACAGCCGCAGCCTCGACGATCGTGCGCGCCGGCGCATCGAGTGCCGACGCCCGCTCGAGCAACGCCGCGGCAAGCGATGCCGGGACGCGCGGCTCGCCGCGCTCGAGCGTCGTCTTCAGGAGCTCTTCGATATAGAACGGGTTGCCTTCGGCGATGCGGATCACGCGAGCGCGCCCGGAAGCCGCGAGCTCCCGTCCGGCTAACGCGTCTTCGATGAACGACTCGCAGTCGCCGGTTCCGAGCGGTGCGAGATCGACGCGGTCGACCAGATCGCTTGCGGCTAAGCGCGCGAGCCGCGGCGACGAGGTGGAGTCGAGGCGCGCGGAGAGCACGAGGAACAGGCGCACCTTACCGATACGAGTCGTAAGATATTCGAGCAGTTCGAGGGTCGCGGCATCCGCCCAGTGCAGATCTTCGATGATGGCAACGAGCGTTTGACGCTCGGCGAAACGCAAGAGCGCGTCGCAGACAATATCGAGTTGTTCGCGTTGGTTCGTGGCCCGGCGCGTGCGCTCTGCAGCGTCGGAATCCACTTCGGCCAGGATATCGAGGATCGGCGCGTAGGGACGGCGCGCGATTGCCAGGCACGCGCTCGTCGCGACGCGCGAGCGGCGATGAACGAGCGCCGAGCGCATCTCTCGCAGCAGTCGCGACTTACCGATCCCGGCCGGACCCGTCACGAGTACGGCTCGAGCGCGCAAACGAGCTGCGTCGAGATGCCGCGAGACCAAAAACGCGAGGTCGTCCGATCGGCCGACGAAGCGCCGCCCAAGCGTAGTCCGCTCGATCATGGTGCGCGCGTCCTCATGGGATGACCGAGACTCGAACTCGGATGCTCTTTCGAGCGGCAAATTTTAAGTCTGCTGTGTCTACCGATTCCACCATCATCCCGTGCCGCACGCTTCTCGATCCATGAGCAAAAAGCCCAGCAACAGATCGTTGGCCTCGAGAACGGCCGTTTCGGCGCCGAGTGCGCCGAGCACCTCGGAGACGACTAGGGCGCCGCCCGCCAAGATGTCGGCACGCTGCGGCAGCATGCCGCGTAGCGCACGCCGCTCCGCGAGTCCGAGATCGAGCAGCCGCCCAAGCGTCATCTCGATCGCACTCCGCGTCAACGGCGTACCGCTTACGCGTTCCACATCGGTTCCTTGCGCGACCGCACCGATCGTGAGCGCCGTGCCCGCGACGCAGTACACCTGCGCGACGCCTCGAAACGCGCCGAGCGGCGCAACACTGTCTGCAGCATCCTTGCGCGCCGCTCGGGCTGCGGCATGTGCGGCCGGTCCCGGCGCGCCGCCCGCGATCGAGGGGTGACGCTCGGACAGGCGTACCGAGCCGATCTCGACCGAACGCGCATCCTCCAGAACCCCATCGCAACCGACGGCACATTCGGTGCTGCCGCCCCCGACGTCCACTACGGCCACGCGAAGTCCGTCGTGCGGTCTCCCAAAAGTTGCTCCGCGAAAACTTGCCGCGGCCTCGACGTTTCCCGGCAGCACTTGCAGTGCAACGCCGGTCAGCGCGCGCATCCGCTCTCCAAACCGATCGGCGTTTTCCGCGCGCCGTACGGCACTGGTCGCGATGGTCGACAACCGGGCGCCGTGGAAACGCGCACGCTCGACGAAACCCGCAACCGCATCGAGCGTGCGTTCCATTGCGCTCGGCTGCAGCTCGCCGGCCCCCCGCAGCCCTTCGCCCAAACGCGTTCCGGTTTGCCCGTGCTCGAGTTGCTCGACACCTCCGCCCACGAGGTCGTGCACGACGAGCAAACGCGTCGTGTTCGTGCCAAGCGAAATGACCGCGCGGTTCATGCTAGGCGCACGCGCTAAGTCGTAGGCGAAGCAGCCGGCTTAGTAGCGCTTTCCCGCAGATGCTTCGCGCGTCTTCTGAATCCGCGCGAGAGCGTGCTCGTAATCGTAGTTCGCGATGCCCGCGAACAGCGTGTCGATGATGCTGAGCTGTGCGATGCGGCTCGAGGTCGCATCGGAACCGAACGCGGTTTCCTTCGCGGCGGTGAACAGCTTGATGTTCGAGACCTTGGTGATCGGCGAGGTGGCGCGGTGGGTGATGCAGATCGTCGTGGCTCCGGCGTTCTGCGCGTTTTCCATCGCGTCGCAAACATCGCGCGAGGCGCCGGTGTGCGAAATACCGAGCGCGACGTCGCCGGACTCGAGCACCGAAGACGACATCGCCATCAGATCGCTGTCGTTCAGCCAGACGGTTCCGATTCCGAGTTTCATGAATTTGTGGTACGCATCGAGCGCGAGCGGAGCACTGCCGCCGATTCCGTAGATCTCGACGCGGCGCGCGCGCGAGATCGCTTCGACCGCCCGCTTCAACTCCTCATCGGAGAGGACTTCGATCGTATCTTTGAGCGCTTGGGCGTTTGCCTGGAAGACTTTTGTCTTTAGCGCTTCGAGCGTGTCGGTCGGTTCGATCTGCTCGTAGACGGTCTCGGTCGGGCCGACCAAATCGCGCGCGAGCATGATCTTGAACTCTTGGTAGCCCTTGTAGCCGATTTTTTGGCACAAGCGCACGACGGTCGATTCGCTCGTTTGCGTGCGCTCGGCAAGCTCCGTAACCGTGAGGTAGATCAGCTCCTCGGCGTGCTTGAGGATAAAATCGGCGACGCGTTGCTCCGCGGTCCGAAGCGCGTTGTACGTCCCTTGAATGCGGACGAAGCAACCAGGAACGTTTACTGGTTCGATACGTGGGGCGTCAGGCGGCGATTTCACTCGTCCTTCGTTCTACGTCGGCTTGTTCCGAGCCTCGAAAAGCGCCGCGCGCCGCTTCTTGCGAATAAAATGACGCTCCGCAGGCGGCGGGCGGTCTGCGGGTGCCCACTCTTCGGTGGCCTTCAAGTACGCACCCATACGCTGTTCGAACGCCTCGTCGACAAGTTGCGGCGCGGCCGGAGGCCGTGGCACGGGCTCGGGCGAGTCGCTGGTCGCGAGCCGCGCCGTCGCATGGCGTCCATGCCGTTCGACCAAGAGCGGTAGCGTCGTGCGACGTTGGTAGCTTGAGACGAAGAGCGGCCGGTTCGCGGCGAGTTCGCCGGCCGGAACGGCAGCCAGCGTCCCATCTTCGAGGCGCACGGTGGCGCCATGGTAATGAACGTTGATGACGGTGCCGCGCCAGGGACCTAGCGCCGCATCGTTCTCATTCACCGACCGGCGTTCCAGTCGTCGTCGGGCTCTGCCGTTGGTGCGGGCAGGCCGCGAACGTAAATGATTTCTTCGCGCGGCCCGACCAGACGCAGCTTATCGTGAATTTCGGGAATCGCTCCGCGCGCGTCGCTGAGACGCCGGATCGTGCGTAGCTGGAACGCTTCGCGCACCCGCAGCGCATCGATGTCCGCTTGCGACCGTGATAGTTCGCTTGCTACGGCAACGTTCTTTGCGACGATGCCTTCGAATTGCAGCGCGACGATTGCGGCAACGCACAGGCCAAGGCCGAGCAAACCAACTCGACCCGACACGACCGCAATGCGCGCCGTCCGCTTCACGGAATCGCACTCGCGACCAGCGCCGCGGCCCCGTGCTCCCACGCGCCGATGCGCCGAAACTTCGCATAGCGTGCATCGCGCAATTCATCGGAGGTGCGTCCGTCGAGCGCGCTCAGTTCTTCCTCAACGGCGTCGAGGACGCGGCCCACAAAGGCCGCAGCATCGCGATGCGCACCGCCCAGAGGTTCGGGGATCACGCGATCGACAATGCCAAAGCCGAGCAAATCTTCGCTCGTCAAGCGCAAGCGCTCGGCGGCCTCGGGTGCGCGTGCAGCGTCACCCCACAAAATTGCGGCGCAGCCCTCGGGCGATGCGACGGAATACACGGAGTTCTCGGCCATGAGTACGGTATCGGCAAGTGCGATCGCGAGCGCACCGCCCGAACCACCTTCGCCGATCACCGTGGCAACGACCGGCACGCCGACCTTCGTCAGCGTCATCAAGCAACTCGCGATCGCTTCGGCCTGCGCGTGCTCTTCTGAGGCGATGCCGGGATCAGCACCCGAGGTGTCGACGAAGGTCACGATCGGCAGGCGGAATCGCTCGGCCAGCTCCATCAAGCGGCGCCCTTTGCGATAGCCTTCCGGCGAAACCATGCCGAAGTTGCGTGCGATATTCTCTTTGGTATCGCGGCCCTTTTGCTGGGCGAGCACCATAACGCGCCGCCCGCGCAACTTCGCAAGGCCGCCGCTGAGCGCCGGATCGTCGCGAAAGTGACGGTCGCCGTGAAGCTCTTCGAACTGGTCGAGCGCGGCGATGTAGTCGGTGCCGATCGGGCGCTTGGGATGGCGCGCCATGTTGACGCGTTCCCATGGCGAAAGTTTGCCGAAGAGATCCCACAAGAGTTCGTGGTATTTCTCCTCGAGCAGCTGCACGTCGCTTGCCGGCACGGCCGGGCCGCGCTCGCGCAGGGCGGCGATGCGGTTTTCGAGTTCTTGCAGCGGACCCTTTTCGCGCTCGACGATCAGATTCAAGAACGATACCTCATGACGGGAGCGCGAACTCCGGGACCGCCTTCAACGCTGGACCGACACGCTTGCGGTCGACGGCGTAGTCGAGCAACCGCACGAGCGTGCCGCGAATCTCGGCACGCTGAACGACCATGTCGACGTGTCCCTTCTGCAGCAAAAACTCGGCGGTTTGAAAGTTGTCCGGCAGACGCTGGCGGATCGTTTGCTCGATCACCCGGCGTCCCGCGAAGCCGATCGCGGCATGCGCTTCGGCCACGATCACATCGCTTTGAAAGGCAAACGAGGCCGACACACCGCCGGTGGTCGGATCGGTCAGCACGGTGATATATGGATTCCCCTCGGCTTTGAAACGCTCGACGGCTTGCGTCGTCTTTGCCATCTGCATGAGCGCGAGCATCCCTTCTTCCATCCGCGCACCGCCGCTCGCCGTAAAGACGATGCTCGGCAGTTTACGCTTGCGCGCCTCTTCGAAAAGATTGGTGATGCGCTCGCCGACGACGGTTCCCATCGTGCCGCCGCGGAAGCTGAAATCCATCACACCGAGGGCAACCGGAAAGCCGTCGAGCGTCGCAAAACCGGTAACGACCGCTTCGGAAAGCTTCGACTTCTCGCGATCGGTTTCAAGCTTTTGCAAGTACGGTCGCTTGTCGGTCCAGCCGAGCGGATCACCCGGCAACACGTCGTCACCGATCTCGACGAAGTCGCCGTCGACCAGCGAATTGATGCGGTCGTAGGCGTGCATCCGGAAATGATAATTGCACTTCGTGCAAACCGAGAAATTCGATTCGAGGTCCTTGCGATAGAGCATCTCGCCGCAGGACGGACATTTGACCCAGAGGGCGGCGTCTTCGGTCGGGGCCGGATTGCGCAGGCGCTGCAGCCAGTCGGGCATCGGCACGTCAGGCACTCTTTTCTTTGGGAGCCGAAGCCGGCATCGCCACCACGTTGCCGTGGGCGCGCACACCGAACAAACGTGTCGCATAGATGCGGCGCAACTGCTTGAGGTAGTTGCTGATTTCTTTGCCGTTCAGTTTCGATTCGCCGACGACCCGGTCGGTGAACACGTACGGCACTTCGATGAACTTGCCGTACTTCGCTTTGGCGGCCACCTCGAGCCCGATCTTGAAACCGATCGGATCGAGTTCGACGCCGCTAAGGGCCTCGCGCTTCACCAGAAAAAATCCGCTCGTGATATCGCGAATCGGAGTGAGCGGCCAGGCCATCGCGCACGCAACGATCGAAGTGACCTTGCGTCGTAACGGCCAGTTCGTGATGCCGCCGCCCTTGACGTAGCGGCTGCCGACGGCCAAACCGTAACGGCCGCTTTCAAGCGCTGCGACCAGCTTCGGAACGACGGCCGGATCGTGGCTAAAATCCGCATCCATCGCGCCGAGCGCCTCGGATTCCGGGCGCGCGAACGCCCAGCCGTCGATCACGCCGCTCGAAAGACCCATCTTGCCCGCGCGGTGCAGGCAACGCACGGGATACGTTCCCACCAGCCGTTCAACGATCTGACCGGTACCATCGGGCGAATTGTCGTCGACGACGATCAACTCCCCGTCGAGACCGTTCGCGCGAAAGACATCGCTCAACGTCGCAATGAGTTGCTCAATGCCCGCAGCTTCGTTGTAGGTGGGGATGACGATACTGAATTTCAACGCTGGGCGCGTTCCATAACCTGTATTTATACGCCGTTTGGGCGGTTCTCTCATGCCGTGGCTAAATATCGCCATTCTCGTAGAAAAGAGCGCTGCACGTCACAAGTCCGGCCGTTTCCGTGCGCAAGATGCGGCTGCCGAGCGAGACCAGGTGAGCACCAGCGCTTTCGAGCCGATGTGCCTCATCGTGCGAGAGGCCACCTTCCGGGCCAATGACGACGAGCACCCTCGTCACCCCCGCGAGCAAGTCCGGCAAGCGCTCGCGTAACGGCACGGGTTCTGCCAACTCCCACGGTACGAGCACCAAATCGAACGAAGCGACCCGCTCGACCAGGTCCGCGAACTCGAGCGGCAGAGCAACGTCGGGCACGTCGGCGCGTCCGCACTGTTGCGCCGCGCTGCGCGCGACGCGTCGCCAGCGCTCCAATTTTCCTTCGCGCGGCCCTTCGACCACGCTGCGCTCGCTTGCGAACGGTTGCACTGCCGCGACCCCAAGCTCCGTCGCCTTCTCGACGACCAGTTCCATCTTCTGACCCTTGGGAATACCTTGCGCGAGCGTGATGCGTAACACGGGGCCGCGCACGACCTCCAGCTCTCGTTCGAGCAGTGCTTGCGCGCGCGCGCCGCTAAGCTCGAGCCTACCGGCATAGGCGCGCCCGGACGAATCGACGATCTCGAGCACGTCGCCCTGGCCGCGCCGCAGCACGAGGGTCAGTTTGCGTGCATCTTCGCCGGAAAGCTCTACGACGTCGCCGGTCGCGTAGACGCCGGCGACGAAGAAGCGCGCCGGTCTAGGGGGCAAACGCGTCCTTTACGCGATCGAAGAACGTGCGGTCGTCGATATGATCGCCGCTGACGCGCGCGTATTCTTCGAGCAGCTCGCGCTCCTTGCGCGAAAGGCGCGTTGGGACGACCACGTGCACGGTCGCCAGCAAGTCGCCGCGGGCGGCACTGCGCACGGTCGGCATACCCTTGCCGCGCACGCGATACGTCGAACCGCTCTGCGTTCCGGCCGCGAGTTGGAGCGCGAGGGGTCCGTCGAGTGCTTCGACCTCGATCGAGGCACCGAGCGCTGCGTGCGTGAACGTGATCGGCACGTCGACGTACAGGTCATTTCCTTCGCGCCGGAAACGCTCGTGCTGCACGACCGTCAAGTACACGTAAAGATCGCCCGCCTGGCCACCGCGCGCGCCGCCTTCACCGCTTCCGGAGATGCGAATGCGGCTGCCGTTGTCGACGCCCGCCGGAATCTTGACGCCGAGCGTCCGCGCGCGTTCGACCCGGCCCTGCCCGCGACACGTCTCGCACGGTGTCGGAACGATCGAGCCCTCGCCGTTACATTTCGTACAGGTCGTTTGCGTAACGAATTGCCCGAGCGGCGTCTGACGCACGCTGCGCATCGAACCCGTGCCGGCACAACGATCGCAGCGGCTGATCAGCGTTCCGGGGCGCGCGCCCGTGCCCGAGCAGGTCTCGCACTGCGCCAGATGATTGAACGAGATCTCGCGTTCGTGACCGCGGAAGGCTTCTTCGAGCGTGATCTGCACGTCGTAACGCAGATCGGCACCGCGCTGCGGACCGCCCGGTCGCGGGCCGCCTTGGGCCGCTCGGCCGCCGAAAAACATATCGAAGATGTCGGTGAAACCGTCGGCACCAAAGCCGCTGAAACCACCCGGCGCACCACCGGCACCGTTCGGCGCCGTACCAAACCGGTCGTAATGCTGACGCTTTTGCGGGTCGCCGAGGATCTCGTAGGCCTCGTTGATTTCCTTGAAACGCGCTTCGGCTACGACCTTGTCGGCTGCGACGTCGGGATGGTGTTTGCGGGCGAGATCGCGGTAGGCGCGCTTGATATCCGTCTCGGTCGCCTCGCGCCTGACGCCAAGGACGGTGTAGTAATCGGTCGGCACGGTTCCTTTAACGAATTTCGGTTTTGGCGAGATGGCGGTTGAGCGAGTTGGCCGTTCCGGATGCGAGCGCGAGCAAACGCGCATACGGCATGCGACGCGGACCCAGGATCGCAAGAACGCCGACCGTCTCTTCACCGACACGATAAGGAACCGTCACGATACTGCACTCGGCAATGTCGTCGGTACCAAGCTCGTGACCGATCCGGATCGTCGGCGCGTTGCTCGTGAGCGATTCGGCCACCAGGTCGTACAGTGCCTTCTGTTCTTCGATGATGCGCAGAATCGAACGGAGCTTCCGCAGATCCTGAAACTCCGGCTGATCGAGCAGGTGCTGCGCACCGCTCGAGGTGACGGCCGGCGGCTCTTGGGCTGCGATCGCTTCGCCGAGTGCGGCCGCGAGCGTGCCCACCAATTCGTGCGGCAAGCCCGCTTCGCCCACGATGCGGGCGAGATCCGCCGTCGCGATGTCGCGCAGCAATTTCCCGCCGAGCGAGGCGTTGAGTCGATTCGAGAGGCGGGTGAGGTCGTCTGCGTCCAGCCCCGGATGTTCGAGCGGGCGCTGCGCCGCGACGCCGAGCGAGGTCACCACGATCGAAAGCGCCATGCGTTCCGAAAGCCAAATGAGCTGCACGTGCCGGAAGGTCTGCGCTTCGCGCATCGGTGCGACGATGAACGCGACGTTGCGCGAAAGTTGGCCCAACAGCCGGGTCGTGTGATCGATCACGTCGTCGAGCTCGCGGCTCGCGGCCCGAAACTCTTCTTGGATCCGGCGCTGCTCTTCGTTCGGCAGCGCCTCAGGGCGCATCAACTGGTCGACGTAAATGCGGTATCCCGCATCCGAGGGAATGCGGCCCGCCGACGTATGCGGCTGCACGAGATAGCCGCCCGCTTCGAGTTCGGCCATTTCGTTACGGATCGTGGCCGAGCTGACGCCCAGATTGTACTTCTGCGTGAGCGTGTTTGAACCGACCGGCTCCGCCGTCGCGACGTACTCATAGACGAGCGTGGACAGGATGAAGGCCTTGCGCTTGTCGAGTTCGGAGCGGACGGGCTTCTGGTCCGCGAGCCGTGGGTCCTTAGCAGTCACGAGTCGGGAGTGCCAGCATTCCCCTTAACCTACCAGAAGGCCGGGCGGGGGTCAAGTCGATGAGGGTACAGGAGAGCTGCCGAGCACGGCTTCCACGGCCGCGTGAAGTTCGTCCCAATCGAGTTCGCCAACCGCAACGTGGCTGACCCGGCCGGCTGGGTCGAGCACGATCGTGACCGGGATCGGCGTGACCGTGTAGGCGGTAAATATCTTGCGCCCGGGATCGTCGATGACCGTAGCCTCGAGCCCATGTGCCTCCAGAAACGAAGCGGCGGTGCCGGGCGGTTCCGACGAGATCATTAGGAGCGGCACGGCGGCGCCATAGGTGCTACGCAGCACGGACAGCGCCGGCAGCTCGTCGCGGCACGGAGCGCACCAGGGCGCCCAAAAATTGAGAACGACCGGGCGTCCGAGCAGTGCGCTCAAATGCGTTGGACCCGCGCCCGCGTCGTAGGCGAAGTCGGGTGCGGCTTTACCGAATGCGAGCGCCCGCAGGCCCGTTTCCGGCGCGCTTGCGTGCTTTGCTGCAACCTGTGCGGGCAGCAAAACGAGCGCGGCAAGCAAAGCAAGGAAAAAGCGCATCGAATTTGCCGTCGTGAAAGTTCCTTCCAGGAGGGAGCGAGCCGGAGGCAAAGCAATCGTCGCGCATGACGACGAACGCGCAGTCCTCCGACACGATCGAGGCGCTTTTCAAAGAGCAGCGGCGCTTCCCTCCGCCGCCGGCTTTCGCCGCACAGGCCAACGCCAAGCCCGGCATCTACGAAGAGGCCGAGCACGACTATCAAGCGTTCTGGAAATCGTGGGCGGACAAGCTCGAATGGATCGAGCCGTACCACACCGTGCTCGAATGGAATGAGCCGTTCGCGAAATGGTTTTTGGGCGGCAAGCTCAACGTTTCGGTCAACGCGCTCGATCGTCACGTGCGCGCGGGCAAAGGCACGCGCGTCGCCTATCACTACGAGGGGGAGCCCGGCGATCGCTGGACGGTCACCTACGCGCAGCTCCTGCGCGACGTGTGCCGCTTGGGTAACGCGATGCGCAAGCTCGGCATCAAGAAAGGCGACCGCGTCGCCATCTACATGCCGATGATTCCTGAACTGCCCGTTGCCATGCTCGCTTGCGCGCGCATCGGCGCGGCCCACTCGGTGATCTTCGGGGGCTTCTCCGCCGACTCGATCGTCGACCGCGTCAACGATGCCGAGTGCGTCGCGCTGATCACCGCCGATCAGGGTTGGCGCCGCGGCAACAAGATCCCGCTCAAGGATACCTGCGACGCCGCGATGGCAAACACGCCTTCGATCAAGCACTGTATCGTCGCCAAGCGCATCGGCGATCCGGTCGGCATGGAAGCCGGACGCGACCATTGGTTGAGCGAGCTAGTCGAAAACGAATCCGAGGAATGTTCGCCGGAACCGATGGATTCCGAGGACCTGTTGTACTTGCTCTACACGAGCGGCACGACGGCCAAGCCGAAAGGCATCATGCACACGACGGCCGGCTATCTTACCGGCGTCACCGCGACGCACAAGCTCGTCTTCGATCTGAAGGACGACGACGTTTACTGGTGTGCCGCCGACATCGGCTGGGTAACCGGCCATTCGTATATCGTCTACGGACCGCTCTGCAACGGCGCAACCAGCGTCATCTACGAAGGCACGCCTGATTTTCCCGACAAGGACCGGTTGTGGGAAATCGTCGAGCGCTACAAGGTCACGATTCTTTACACGGCGCCGACCGCAATTCGCACGTTCATGAAGTGGGGCACGGACTACCTAAAGAAGCACGACCTTACGTCGCTGCGGTTGCTCGGAAGCGTCGGCGAACCGATCAACCCCGAAGCGTGGATCTGGTACTACGAAAACATCGGGGGCTCGCGTTGCCCCGTGGTCGACACCTGGTGGCAGACGGAAACGGGCGCGATCATGATCACACCATTGCCCGGCATCACGACCCTCAAGCCCGGCAGCGCGACCAAACCGTTCCCGGGCATCCTTGCGGATATCGTCGACGAGCAGGGCAACAGCGTGCCGCACGGCGGCGGTTACATCGTGTTGCGCCGGCCTTGGCCCTCGATGTTGCGCGGCATCTACGGCGACCCCGAACGCTACAAGCAGACGTACTGGTCGAAATTCGAGCACATGTACTTAGCCGGTGACGGCTGTCAACGCGACGAGGAGGGCGACTTTTGGTTCATGGGACGAATCGACGACGTAATGAACGTCGCCGGTCATCGCATCTCGACGACCGAGGTAGAGAGCGCGCTAGTCGACCATCCGGCGGTCGCCGAAGCGGCCGTGGTGGGCCGCTCGGATGCCGTTACGGGACAAGCGATTTGCTGTTTCGTGTCGCTCAAGAGCCATTCGGTCGGCTCGGAAGAACTGGCGAGCGAGTTACGCGGACACGTGGCCCTCAAACTCGGCAAGTTTACGACGCCGAAGTACCTGACGTTTACCCAAGAACTTCCCAAGACGCGCAGCGGCAAGATCATGCGGCGCCTGTTGCGCGACATCGCCGAAGGCCGCATGCTCGGCGACACGACGACGCTGGCCGATTCGAGCATCGTCGCCGACTTGCAGGAGCGGGCTAAGTCCGCCGCCGCGAGCGAAGACTAGGAACCGAAGAATTCGCGCAGTTCGTGCAGTTCGGTGACGCGCCGGGCCGGCGGAAGCGCGTCGACGATGCCGGCACCGTAGCGCATCGAAATCGCGCGCCCATCGAGCAGCACGACCAGGCCGCGATCCGTCTTCGCGCGGATCAGGCGCCCAAAACCCTGTTTGAGCCGCACGATCGCGGACGGAATCATGTAGTCTTCGAACGAGCGGCCGCCGGCAGCGTCGATGGCGGCCAGGCGAGCCGCGACGACCGGATCGGCCGGTGACGGAAACGGCAACCGGTCGATGATCACGCACGACAGCTGCTCGCCGACGACGTCGATGCCCTCCCAGAACGTGCCGGTGCCGAACAGCACGGCGCTCTTCGTGCGGTGGAACCACTCGAGCAAATGGCCGCGCGGCATTTCGCCCTGCAGCTTGACCGGATACGGCAGCCGCTCGCGCACGAGCGCGTAGACTTCGTGCAAGCGCGCGTACGAGGTGAACAGCACGAATGCGCGGCCGTGCGAGATGTCCAGCACTTCCTCGACGATCGGTGCCACCCGGCGCGCGAAGCTCGGATCTTTCGGATTGCAGTTGGGCGGGGCAACGTAGAGCCGTGCTTGCGTGCGAAAGTCGAAGGGTGACGGTGCAACGTACTCCTGCGCTTCGTCGACCCCGAGCGCACGCTTGAGGAACGCAAAGGAATTGCCGGTAGCGATCGTCGCGCTCGTAAGCACGACGCTCTGCGTGCGCCGAAAGAGCGTCGAACGCAAATAGTCGGCCACGTCGAAAGGCGCGGAATTGACTTCGTAGCGGCTCTCGCCCTCGCCGCGCTCGACCCAGGTGATCGCCTCGTCCTCAGATAGCCCGGTGCGGTCGATCGTCGCGATGTGGGCGAGCACGCCGCGCATCACGTTGTCGCGGCGGCGCTCCGCTTCGGCGGCATTGTCGGGCGGCCGTTTGAGCGCGGCCTGCCAATTCGCGTGCAGCCAGTTTTCAAGGTGATAGAACGAATCCTTGAGCGCGCCGAGCGCTTCGAGCGCGCCGTCGTTGGCGGCGAGCGGGTAGCGTTCGCCCGGTACGCGTGCGAGCGTCTGCACGAGCCCGCGCATCGCGTGATCGATTTGCGCGTCGTAGCTGCCGGGCAATTGATAGTTGCGATGCACGCGCCGCATCAAACGGTTCACGCTCGAAGCCGATAGCGTGGCCGTCAGGGCAGCGGAAGCCCAGCGTTCGCACTGATGGGCTTCATCGAGGATCGCGTAGTCGTAGGCCGGCAGCAGCGTGCCGCCAAGCGCCAGATCGAGAAAGAAGAGCGCATGGTTCACCACGACCAGATCGGCATACTTCGCCGCGTCGCGCCGCGCGAAGAACCAGCAATCGCGAAAGCGCTCGCAGAACTCGCCGACGCAATCGTCGGCGTCGGCGTCGAGTGCTTCCCACTCGAGCGGGCCGGGCGCAACCGGAAGCTCGCCACGATCGCCGGTCGTCGTGCGATCGGCCCAATCCCAGATCGATTCCATCGACGCGCTTTGGGCAATCAGACGTTCCGTGCGCATCCGGTCGAGCTTCGAACGGCAGAGGTAGTGGTTGCGTCCTTTGAGCAGTTCCACGCGCGCAGGCACGCCGAGGGCGCGCACGACGAGCGGGATATCCTTGCGCACGAGCTGTTCTTGCAGCGCGATCGTCGCGGTCGAGACGACGATTTTCTTTCCGCTCCGCAGCGCCGGCACGAGATACGCAAGCGACTTGCCGACGCCCGTTCCCGCCTCGACGATCGTGTGCGCGCTCTCGAGAAAACCACGCTCGACGAGCTTCGACATCTGCACTTGTCCCGGTCGCGATTCGAAACCCGGCAGCGCCCGGCCAAGCGGCCCGTCCGCCGCAAAAACCGCTTCGATCGATTCCCGCGGCGGTGCACTCATGGCAGGGCGCTCGTCGTCCCTTGGCCCGGTTCTTCACCGGGCATCAAATATTCGGCTTCCGCTTCCTGCCCGCTGCCGGTGTCGACGACGACCGGCGCGGGGCGCCGGGGGCGTAGCATCACGAGCGGCAGCGTTGCGAGAAAACCGCTCACGAGTCCGCCGATATGACCAGCTTTGGAAATGAACGGAACGGCGAACGTAAAAACGAGATTGAGGATCAAGATCGGAACAACTTGCGCGATCAGCGAGCGGCCGCGTTCACCGAGACGTATTCCGATCGCAAGCAGTGCCCCGAAGAGGCCGAAGATCGCGCCGCTCGCGCCGATGGTCGGAAGATCGGCTGCCGAGAAGTACACGACGGCAATTCCGCCGCCGAGCAGCGAGATTGCGTAGATCGTAAACATTCGCCGGCCGCCGAGCAAATTTTCGACGAACGTCCCGAGCTGATAGAGCGCGAACATGTTGAGACCGATATGCGCGTAGCCGCCGTGCAAGAAACCGCTCGTGATGACGCGCCACCACTGGCCGTATTTCAGAACGGCGTTGCCGGTGAGCGCGCCGTGCGCCAAGAGGCTATCGGTGCTGTTGAAATCGATCCCGCTCGCAAGCTCCCAAGCGAAGGCGAGGACGTTGATGAGAATCAGCGCGTTGGTGACGTTGACGCGGCTGCGCGTCAACGCCTTGGGAGGAGCCGCCCCCACTATGCGGTCGCGAGTTCTGCCGTTTGAGCCGGGGTGTGCGGAATGACGACCACCATGCGTGCGAGTTCGAGCGAGATCGCGTGCTGGTGCCCGGCGACGAAGACGGTCACCGGCCCGCCAAGTGGCGCCTTCTCAACAACGCTCACCTCGGCACCGGGACGTAAACCGACCTGACCGAGATAGCGCAGCATTTCCGAGACTTCTTCGGTGACGCCGTGGACGAGCGCACTTTCGCCGGCCGCAAGTTGCGCGAGCGGGACGCCCGGGCGTTCGGGATCGCTCAGATCGGCGGGTGGAATCGGATGCCCGTGCGGACAGGTCTTCGGGTGGCCCAGCACCTGTTCGAGCCGCTCCTCAACATTCGCCGAGATCGCGTGTTCCAAGCGGCACGCTTCGGCGTGCACTTCGTCCCAGTCCATGCCGAGCATCTGCGTCAGGAAGCATTCCGCCAACCGGTGCCGGCGCAGGACCCGCACGCCGACGACCAGGCCCTCGCGCGTGAGCTTCGCTTCACCGCGAGCGCGGTGTTCGATGTAACCCTCACTCGCCAAGCGCTTCAGCATGCCCGACACGGAGGCCGGCGCTACGCCGAGCTCGGTCGCCAGGCCCGAAGTGGTGACGCCCGGACCTTCACGCTCGAGGCGGTAGATCGCCTCGAGATATTCCTCAGTCGACTCGTCGAAGTGCGTGTGGCCCGCCATAGTCCTACTTTCTTCGCTATCGAGCGGGCATTTCCGGGGAGGTCGCCTCCTCCAGCTCAGCATGCAGGCTCGCCTTGCGTTCAGGCGAGGCGAAGCTCGCCTCGATCGCATTGCGGGCAAACCGCTCGAGGGCAGCCTCGCCGCACCAGGTCGCGATCAATTCGTACTCGTCGAGAAGGGTCGTCGAAAAGAGGGCTGGATCGTCGGCGTCGACCGTGCAGCGGACGCCGGCCGCATCGAGCGCGCCGATCGGATGCGGCACACCGGCCGCGACGGCGCCCGTGAGCCGGTTCGACGTCGGGCAGATCTCTAGTGCGACGCCGCGCTCCACCAGCAAGCCGACGACCGCGGGATCCTCGACGGCCCGTACGCCGTGGCCGATGCGCTCGGCACCCAGGATCTCGATTGCATCACGCACGCTGCCGGCGCCGGCCGCTTCGCCCGCGTGGGCGACGACGTGCAGCCCGCTCGCGCGCGCGAACGCGAACGGTTCGGCGAACAGGTCGGCCGGCGCGTTCGCCTCGTCGCCCCCAAGACCGATGGCGACCACCCCGAGACCCTCCTCGGCCAGTGCGACCGCCACGCGCGCCGTCTCGAGAGCCCGCTGCGCGCCCCAGTTCCGCGTCAAGTCGCAGATCAAGGCAACTTCGATGCCCGCGCGAGCGCCCTCGTCGTCGAACACTTCCCGCATCGCTTCGACCGTCTCTTGGACGTCGAGTCCGCCATGAAGGAACGTCCAGACCGACGGCGAGATGAAGATCTCCGCGTAACGGACATTTTGTGCCGCGGCGTCTTGCACGTAGTCTCGCGCGATGCGCGCGTAGTCTTCGGGACGTTGCAACGTCTTGCAGACCTCGGCAAAGGTCAGCAAGAACTCGCCAAAGGTTGCGAACGCGTAGGTATCGGCGAGCGCGCCGCGAGCTCGCTTGCTGTCGACGCCGCGCAGCGCCGCCAGCTCACGAAACGTCTGAGCGCGGACCGTTCCCTCGAGGTGACAGTGCAGCTGAACTTTGGGAAGGCGCCGCACGAACGCGCCAGGCTCGAACATTATTTCGAGCGGTTCCGGCCAGGAAAGGCCGTTCCTATTTGACAGGCCCGGGCAGCGCCTCTATACTATGGGTCGCCCATCGCGGGGTGGAGCAGTCCGGTAGCTCGTCGGGCTCATAACCCGAAGGTCGCGAGTTCAAATCTCGCCCCCGCAACCAATTCGGGTCCAGAAAGCGCAAGCTTTCCGGACCTGTTGCTTTTCTGCGGACGACTTTCGAGTCCACTACAATTTGTCGCCGAGTGCGTTAGCCACGGCTACTCTCGAACGCTTGCGAGCTCAACTTCTGCAAACGAGATGAGCGTCCAAAGCCGTGGGACGAACGCTAGGGCGTACAGAAATCCATTTCGGATTTCTTGACGGCGGGATCGAAGGGCGTGCCGCCGGAGCGGAAATACGTGATCGTTTCGATGCCATCACCGTTGGGCACCAACAGCCGGTTGATGACGGTCTGCAAGTTGTCGGGACCGGTCGTGAACTCGACGACGTGCGCGGTCTTCCCTTGACACGGCATGTCTTTGTCGGTCGCCGGTTTGATTTTGTTCGTGCTGAAGTTCGTTTCGATGGCAGCCAGCGCGTCCGTGTACGTGGTCGTCATGTCCTTCGTGAAGGTGACCGTCGCGATGTCGCCCGCGATGTGCCACTGATCGACCAGACGGCTCGGGTTCGGTGTCGCCGACGGCGTGTTGTGGCTCCAACCGGCCGGCCCAACAAAGGCGGAGTCCGCGCCGACCGGTCCGCCGAGCGCGACCGGCAAAGTCAACAGTAAACAAAACATGGTCCTGAGAATCATGGGCGCTTTTACACCTATGTGGTGGCGAAGTCTTGCCCGCTATCGCACGATTTGGGTCGCGTTTGCTTAACCGTTTGGCCCAGGGGACGCGCCCTCCGCGACGGTCAGGCCCAGCTCGCGTCCGACTTTATCGAAGGCAATGAGCGCCCGGTCGAGGTCCGGCCGTTCGAGGGCACTGCCAAGCTGCACGCGGATGCGAGCGGTCCCTTCAGGCACGACCGGAAAGCCGAAGCCTGTCACAAAGATGCCTTCTTGCAAAAGCCGGTCGCTCATGGCGATCGCAAACGCCGTCTGCCCGACGATGATCGGCACGATCGCGCTTGGGCCTGGGAGCGGAGCAAACCCAAGAGCTTCGAGACCCCGCCGAAAGTACGCCACGTTGTCACGCTGCTTTGCGACAAGTTCCGGTTGCGACTTGAGGATACCGATCGCGTGCAGCGCGCTCGAGGCGACGGTCGGAGGTAGGGCATTCGAGAACAACTGTGTGCGCGAACGCTGCACCAGCGTGTCGATCAGGGCACGGCTTCCCGCCACGAAGCCGCCGGCCGCGCCACCGAGTGCCTTGCCGAGCGTGCCGGTAACGATGTCGATTTGGCCTTCTAGACCAAAGTGCTCGATCGTGCCGCGGCCGGTCGGCCCCATCACCCCTGTGCCGTGGCTATCATCGACGATCGTCACCGCGTCATAACGCTTGGCGAGCCGGGCGATCTCGGGCAGCGGCGCGACGCTCCCTTCCATCGAGAAGACGCCGTCGGTCACGATGAATGCGGTCCCCTCGGCCTCGTTGAGTTTCGACTCGAGGTCGACCATGTCGGCGTGCTTGTAGCGCAGTCGCTTCGCGCCCGCCAGACGGCACGCATCGATGATTGAGGCATGATTGAGTTCATCGGAAATGAGGGTGTTGCCGGCGGTGCCGACGGTCGGCAGCAGCCCCTCGTTGGCCGACCAGCAGGACACGTAGCTTAGCGCAGCCTCAAAGCCGAGAAACTCGGCGATCTCATCTTCGAGCGTCCGGTGGATGTCAAAGGTCCCACAAATGAAGCGCACGGACGCCGTACCTGCACCGTACGCTTGCAGACCGGCGATGCCGGCCGCTACGACATCGGGATGATTTGCCAACCCAAGATAGTCGTTGCTCGAGAGCACGAGGACGTCGCCCGCTTCTTCCATGTGCGTGCGCGGCGCCATCGGCGCCGTCAAGTGCCGCAACCGTTTGTAGGTTCCGGCCGCGCGCAACGCCTCGAGGTCCGCGCTCAGTTTCTTTTCGAAGCCCGCATTCACCGGTCGTGTCCCTTCGCGATCGCCTAGTCTTGCAATGGCACCTGGCCGAGGGCTCTCGCGGAAGCTCGCTGCCGGGCGGTCCGTTACAGCAGCGCCCGAAAATCGTCGGGTGTCATACCGACATCTTCGATTATCGACTTGAGTGTGCCGGGCGGAATCGTTCGACCCGCGTGGACTGCGATCGTCGTAAAGCGATCTCCCTTTGCAAGTCGGACGTGCGAGCCTTTCGTACGAATCTTTGTCCAGCCCGCTCGAATCAAGGCGCGCAAGAGCTGATCGCCCGTTACGACCGGGAGCCTTGCGCTCATCGATTGGCTAAGCGGCGGGGCTGATCGTCACCGTGCCGATGACGACATGTTCCGCGTCACTTGGCGGAGGAGTATCGCCTTGTTCGCGGGCGCACTCTAGTTCTAGCTCGATCGCCTCCCGAGCATTCCGCATTGCCTCCTTAACATCCGCACCGAAGGTGTGGGCGTGCGGGAAGGCCGGGATGATGACGTTGTAAGCCGATCCGTCCGGGTCGGGCTCAAGAATCACGCGGTAATTCAGAGCGTCCACTGCTGGCTGTTTCTATGTCGAGGAAGCGTGCCCCGCTGGTTGCGCAGCAGAGGCCGCGTAGGGTTTACCCCCATACTAACGCGGGTTGCAGCGCGCTAGGCTCTTCAGAGTGACCGGGGGGCTGTTTCCGAAACCGGGCCCTCCGCATCGGCATCTTTTTAGAGGGGTCCGTATGAAGACGCGCGCTCATGGCATGCTCCTGCTCGGCCTCATCGCGGTGGTGGCCGGCTGCGGCGGTAACGTAATGCTCGTGCCGCACAAAGTGGGTGGCGCCGGACCGACGCCCGCGCACAGCGCGACCCCCACGCCGAACGCCCAGGCAACCCTGACCGTCGCACAGGTCTCGGCGGCACTTCAAAACACCGAGACGACCTATCAGAGTCTGCCTCATACGGACCTCGGAACCGACCTCGCCACCCTGGCGTCCGGGATGGTTTCGTCGCACGCGTACAAGTCTGCAATCGTGGTGCCGGGCGGAATCGCGGCGCGCTTGCCCGATGGAACCCCGGTTCTGATCTTCGCGGACCGGGTCGAGGATTTGGGCGGCGCAGCCGCCTCGGCGAGACTGCGGTCGCCCGCCGAGGTACGGCGCGCGGACGCGCCCCTGAGCGCACCCAACGCGCACGAAGTCGCGCTGCTGGTCAACGAGACCGACACGAGCGGTGCCTTCGTTCCTGGCCGCCAGTTCGCATACGGGAACGCTTTCACACAGAGCGGCTTCGGCTCATCGACCGGCTTCGGGGCCGATGCGGTCGACGTGTCGATCGAGAATCTCGAGGCACTCGGCTCCGGTCATCCAATCGATTTTCTCGGGATGGCGACACACGGCGTGATCGGCAGCGATCCGGACATGCCGCTAGCAACGAACACCTATTACGCGTGGCTCTCGACGACGCCGGTGACCCAAGCCCTCATCACGCAGTTTCAAAGCGATTACAACGCGGGGAACCTCCTCCAAGCCGTCTATCTCACCCTCAACAAGCAAACGGTCAACGTGCCAAGCTTCGCCTTTACGCCGGCATTCTTGACCGAACAGGTCCACTTCAATCCGGGCGCTATCTTTGACAACCAGTCGTGCTGGGGGCAGAGCCCGATCATCGCGAGCAACGTGCAAGGTGTACTTCAGGCGGCGGGCGTCGGGCGTTACATCGGCTGGACGAAGGAAGTCGCCGGAAACGACGCCGACGAGACCGATGCGTTCATCTTCGATCGCATGCTCGGCGAGCAGTCTCCAAGTGTTACCGGACTCGACGGCTTCATGAATCAGCGCACGCCGCCGCAGCGGCCCTTCCCGCTCGATCAGATCGAGGGCGCGATGGCGTCTGAAACGCGCAATAGCCCGATCCAATCGCCGACAAACGAACCGTATACGCAATCGGACGTCAAAATCGCCATCAACGCACTGGCACCACCGAGCGCCGACGGGACGATGGCCAGGCTGATCATCACGGATTTTGGCGGTGAGAACGTGCCGAATCCGCCGATCGAGTACGCCTTGCCTTCCATTTCCGGGCTACAAGTAGCGGAAAGTCCGACGAACGGTGTGCTCACGATCCTCGGCACGTTTCCAGTCGTTCCCGGAAACGTGCAGATCACGGACGCCACGGGCACCTATCCACTCACGCCGAGTGCTTGGACAACCAATAACGTAACGGTCACGCTGCCGAAAGGCGGCAATGGTTCGGCCGGCGCCGTGCAAGTCTTCTACGGCACCCCGGGCTCCGCTGCCGCCGACACGATTGCGAGCAATACCGTACCGCTCACGCAATGGAGCGGACAACTCGTCTACAATGAAATGGAGCAGGCCACGGGCATCGGGGGAAACCCAGGCAACGGTACGGGGAACCTGCAGACGACGTTCAACATCGACTTTCGCGCCGATGTCCATCCGGTCGTCCCGACGATCGACGCCTCGCCCGTTCCGCAAAACCTAACGTTCAACAACGTCGAAGGCGATTCGTTCGCCGCCGTCACGCAATTCAACGGCGTTTTCACAACGACCGGCGGCAACACTCAGTACACGGCAAACTTTTCGCTCGCCCCGAACGCGCCTAGTATGGCGCCCGCACCAACGCCGCTACCCGCATCGAGCTTCATCGTCGCGGCGCTTCCGGGTCAGCCGGGCGCTTGCAACAACGGCTTGCCGGGTCCACAAGCAGACTCGACAAACGTCTTCTGCCCCGGCGTCGGCTTCGTCTCACTGGACACCGGAACGTGCAGCGACGACGACTCGGGCAATCTCTGTCCGAGCGCGCTTCTTTCGCCGTCGGCCGGGTTCGGTTTGCCCGCCGGCCTAGGAGGCGTTGGCGGACTTCTCATCTTCACGATGGACCCGTCATCGTACGCGATTGGCGTAACATCGGAAACTGCGGCTGTCACGCGACACGGCGGCTTCACGGGCATTGAGGGGACTGGTACCGCATCGATCACCGGATCGTTCCAGCCCCCGTTCTCGCCACCGACGGGAGCGACGCCGGCCTTCCGCCGTGCGAACCCGGGCGCTCGGGGAAATGCTAGCCGTAGCGGCCGGTGATGTAGTCTTCGGTTCGCTTGTCGCCTGGCCGGGTGAAGATGTCCGACGTCGTCCCGACCTCGATCAGCTCACCGAGCAGAAAGAACGTCGTGAAATCTGAAATGCGCGCGGCCTGCTGCATCGAATGCGTTACGATGACGACCGTATATTCTTTCTTGAGTTCGCCGATCAAATCTTCGATCTTCGACGTCGCGATCGGATCGAGCGCCGAGGCCGGCTCGTCCATCAAGATAACTTCGGGCTCGACGGCAAGCACGCGCGCGATGCATAAGCGCTGCTGCTGACCACCGGAGAGATCGAGTGCGGAACGCTGCAGCCGGTCCTTGACTTCATCCCAGAGCGCGGCCTGGCGCAAACTGCGCTCGGCAATCTCGACCAGCTTCTTGTGATTGTTCTCGCCATGGATGCGCGGACCATAGACCACGTTTTCGAAGATCGATTTCGGAAACGGGTTCGGTCGCTGGAACACCATGCCGATGCGGTGCCGGACGGTGACCGGGTCGATGTTGGCCGCGTAGATATCAGTGCCGTCGAGGGTCACCTTACCGGTGACGCGGGTGCCCGGGGTGAGGTCGTGCATGCGATTCAACGCGCGCAGAAAGGTCGACTTACCGCAACCTGACGGTCCGATGAGCGCCATCACGCGACGATCGGGCACGTTCAGATTTGCGTCCTTCATCGCCCGGAAGCTACCGTAGTAGACATCCATGTTCTCGACCTTCATCTTGTCGCTTAGGGTCTGGGCGTCTTTTTGAACTTCGACCATCATGCTTTCCCGGTGAGCCGGACCGTGAGTTGACGGCCGACGACGCGCGCTACGACGTTGAAGACCAGCACCATGATCAGCAGTACGAGCGCCGAGCCGTTGGCGATCTGATCGGCGTCCGGAACCAACGCTTCACGATGGGTCGACCACAGGTGAACGGCAAGCGTCTCGGCGGTATGAAACGGGTTGAAATCATAAGCGCTCGCGCCGTAAGAAACCGATGCACCGGCGGTGAACACGAGCGCCGCAGTTTCGCCGAAGATGCGCCCCGCCACGAGCACGACGCCCGTTGTGAGCGGACCGATCGCACTTGGCAAAATCACCTTCAATACCGTTTGCCACTTCGTCGCGCCCAATCCCATCGAGGCCTCGCGATAGGTATCGGCAACGCTGCCGAGCGCCTCTTGCGTCACGCGCATCAAGGCGGGCAGGTTGAGCAACGTCAACGTCAGCGCGCCGCCGACCGCCGTGAAATGCCAGTGAAACGTCTGCACGAAAATCAGCAAACCGAACAGCCCCATCACGATCGAGGGAACCGTTGCAAGTGACTCTGCGCTGAACTGGACCAGATCCCGAAAGCGTCCCGACCCCGCATATTCCTGCAAGTAGACGCCCGCGCCGACCGCGATCGGCAGCGTGAAGATCAGGGTCAGGATCAGAATGTAGAACGAGTTGAAGATTTCCGGACCCACGCCCCCGCCCGCATCGGAAGCTGACGGGTAGCCGGTGAGAAAGTGCCACGACAAGGCGCCCCAGCCTTGCACGAACTCGTAGGCGATGAACAGCAGCAAGAGGACGATGATCGAACTCGCGGCAGCCCACAGCACGCCCGTCATGAACTTGTCGAGCAGCCGCCGTGAGCGGGCGCGATCGCTGTTCAACTTCTCGGGCGAGGCCGTCGCTATCAACGCACGAGCCATCACGCGCGCTTCCGCAGCGCGTAGTGAATCAGCACGATCAAGACCATCGAGATCAAGAGTAGCAAGAGCGCCATCGAGAAGAGCGCGTGCTGCAGAGGTGAGCCGTCGGGAGCATCGCCCATATCCAAGATGATCTCGGAGGTCAGAGCCGCGGCCGGTTTGAGGAACGAAGACGGCACGACGCTTGCGTTGCCGAGCACGAGTTGGACGGCAAGCGTTTCACCGATCGCTCGCGCGATGCCTAAAATGATGCCGACGGCAAGACCGCTCGAAGCGGCCGGAACCAAGACGCGAGAAATCGTTTCCCAGCGCGTCGCACCGAGCGCCGCCGATCCCTCGCGCAGCGAATTTGGCACGACCTTCAGCGCATCTTCGGAAAGTGATATGACGGTCGGCAAAATCATAATCGAGAGGACGATGCCACCGGCGAGCAGTCCGTCGCCTTCCACCTTGAACACTTTCGCGATCAAGGGGACGAGCAACGTCAACCCGAGCCAGCCGTACACGACCGATGGAATGCCGACGAGCACTTCGATCGCGGGCTTCATGACATCCGCCACGCGCTTCGGCGCGAGCTCCGAGAAGAACACGCCTACCGCGACCCCGAGTGGGCCACCGACGACGATCGCGAATCCGGTTGCGAGCAGCGAGCCGGCGATGAATGGAAGGGCGCCGAACTTGTTGTTGAGCGAGTCCCAATCCGGCGAAAATAGGAACGTCAGAAGCGAATAGTGGTCCTGGAAAAAGAGCTTGGTCCCGTTCCAGGCGAGATAGCCGAGAACGAGACCAATGCCGACGACGAAGATTACGCTGCACAGAATGAGGAAGACGAGCGCAATGCGCTCGTCGCGGTGGGCTTTATTTGCGCGGACGCCTACCATTGGGTCGCCGTTCGCCGCCCTTTCCCCGATTCTCCTCGCGCTCGCTTACGGATCAGCGGTCGCTTTCGGATACTTTCATATCGCGAACGAGAATATACCCTGTCTTGTGCATGAGGTCGCTGTTGCTTTGCAAGAATGCGATGAAGCGCGAGACTTCGGTCGACGGCGGCCCATTCGTGTAAATGTGCTCGTAGGACCAGAACGGATACTTGCCCGCCACGACGTCATCGTCGTCAGGCTTCGCGCCTTCGATCGAGACTTCAACGATGCCGACCTGATTATGCGTTCCCGAGAACGAAGCGTACGAAACCGCACCATCGCTCTGCTTGACCTTTTGCACAACCGTGCCGGTCGCGTCTTCGACCAAGGTGTTGTTAGCGAGTACGGCGCTGCCCATCAACGTCTTGGCGAAAACCGCACGGGTGCCCGAACTCGGCGGCCGGTTGATGACGGTGATCGAGAGATCCTTGCCGCCGACGTCCTTCCAGTTCGTGACCTTACCGGAGAAGATGTCCTGAACTTGTTTCTTCGTCAGGTTGGTGACGCCGGTCGCGGGATTGACGACGACCGAAAAGCCGATCACGGCGACCTTATGGTCGACGAGATCCGTCTCACCCGCAGCAGCCAGAATGTCGGAGTCGCCGAGATCGACCGACTTCGAAGCGACGAGTGCGAGCCCGGTGCGCGACCCTCCGCCGGTCACGCTGATTTTGACGTCGGCGTGTTGCGACTGATAGGCCTGGGCGGCTGCCGTCACGAGCGGTTGGAGCGCGGTGGAACCGGCGGCGGAAATACTTGTATCAGCAAACGCAAGAGTCGGAACAGCAAGAACCGCACCGGTCAATACGGCCGCAAAACGAGCGGACCACGACATGAAAGAACCTCCTGAAAGAGCTTTGAATCTGGACACGCAACTTCGATAGTCGCAGGCGGACGATAAGCTCCGGTTAACGGTAGGTTAAGGCGGAGTTAATGATCGGCAGCTGCTGCGGGGCGACATCGAGGATCTCCACGCATAACGAGCGAGCTTCGCGGAGCGTGAGTTCGCGCCAATGGCGTTCGACGAACGCGAGAAGCGCGTTACGGTCTTCCGGTCGGTCGCTTTCGCCCATATAGACGCAGTATGGGGGGCTGACGTTATCGCGCTCTTATGAGGCCATTAACCCCGGCGCCGCCCAGGCGCCCCGGCCGCGCGAATCCAAAAGGGAGCAGGTGCGCGAACACCTTCGCAGCGGGACCGAAGTGCTGGACGGCCTGCGAGGCCTTGCGATCGTGCTGGTCGTGCTCTACCACACGTGGCTCTTCTCGTGGTTGACGCCCGACCTGCACCTCTGGTCCTTCGAGGTACCGCTGCCGGCGGTGCTGCGCACCGGGTCCCTCGGCGTCGAGCTCTTCTTTACGATCAGCGCATTCGTGCTCTTCTTCCCCCACGCGGAACGGGCGCTCGGGGGCGGAGCGGAGCAGGGCCTCGGAGATTTTGCCTACCGGCGGTTCATCAAGATCGTCCCCTCGTACTTCTTGGTGCTGGCAGCGACGACCATCGTGACCTTCGGGACACTCCCGGCGGCACAGAGCGTGCTCTCGGCCCTCGCCATGCACGTCCTGTTCATCCCGAACTTTTTCATCGATCCGCTCGGCCAGAATAATTCGGTGTTTTGGAGCCTCGGCGTCGAAGTGCAGTTCTATCTGGTGTTCCCGCTGCTCGCCTGGGGCTTCCGGCGTTGGCCGCTCGGGATCGCACTTGCGATGACGGTCGTGGCGCTCGGCTATCGCTACGCCGTCGCTCCCTGTTGCCTGCAGCTCGAGCCGGTGAACCGGCAGGTCCCGGCCTTCCTTGACGTTTTCGCGGGCGGCATGCTCGCGGCGTACGGGGTCGTGTGGATTCGCCGGCGGTTCCCATCGATCCACAACTACGCCTGGATTTTTACGATCGGAGCGCTAGCGGCGGGTTGCTTCTGGTTCACACTTATCCGGAGCCTCGACGACGTCTTTTACGCTGCCGCAGGCCGCGAGCATTGGCTGCTCGCGTTCCGCACGCTACTGGCCTTCACGATGGCCGCTTTCGTTTTTTGCTCGTGCCTAGCCATGCGCTTCTGGCGCGCGCTAATCGCGAACCGTGTGCTCGTTTTCTTGTCGCTGATCTCCTACAATCTCTATCTCTGGCACACGCTCGTGATGATCTGGATGTGGAAACACGGCGTCCCGAGAGCGGCCACGACCGATCCGCATGCCGACGAACACTGGAAACCGATCTACATCCTGTCGAGCTGGGCGGTGGTGTTGGCCATTTCGATTGCGGTCACGTACTTCTTCGAACGGCCTTTGCTTGGAACGGTTCGTCCGCATCCGTTTGCCTTCGATTGGAGCCGCTTGCTGCGGCGCTTGCGCCCGATGCCGGCGCGGCCCATCGCGTCGTCCGAGACGTCCAGCTAGCTGCCGGCTAAGCCCGCGCCGTTTGCCGTGTTGCAACGTACGGGTAGGGTTTCGCCCCATACGAAGGCGCTGCGGGCTCGGCTACGGTTAGGCGGCCAACACTTCTTTCATCAGCGGAGATTTTTCATGCCCGACCTGGCTCTGCGGCGCGTGCGTAACGTGCGCGCGACTGCTTCACTTTTTCTTGCGTCCGCCGTTCTGAGCGCATGCACCGGCGGCAACGTCGTGCTCACGCCGCAACCGCACGGCCCCTCACCCGTGGCCACACCGGCCCCGACGGCAACGCCCGTCACGAGCCCCGCACCCGTCGCTACGGCGACGCCGGTCGCTACATCCACACCGGCAGGAACGCCCGCGCCGAGCCCCACGCCAACGCCGAGCCCAACGCCAACGCCGAGCGCGTCCTCGCCGATTGCACTCAATACGCCGTCAATTACGCTACCGGGAAACAGCATCGCAGCGTCCGGCTGCGCGGCTTCACAGTACTCGGCCAATTTCAGTGCAAGTGAGGCAGGCGTGAGTTCGTTCACCGCGCAGAGCGGGAGTCCGTCCGAAGTCACGGTCACCTCGCCATCGAGTTCCGGCGGCGTGTTTACGGCGACGTCATCAACGAACGGGACAAGCAGTTTCTCGCCCGTTTCGATCACGGTGAGCGACGGTCAAGGGCATACTGCAATAGAGACGGTGAACTTCGTCGATCAGATCTGCCTGTAGACGGTCAGCTCAGAGCGCCGGCAACTAAACGTTCAAACCGAGGCGTGCGATCAGGTCCCGGTCGTGTTCTCGCTTTGGATTGGGCGTGGTCAAAAGCGTCTCGCCGACGAAGATCGACCCGGCACCGGCCAGCAGACAAAGCGCTTGCAACTCGTCACTCATGTGTTCGCGCCCCGCCGACAGACGAACGACCGATTCGGGCATCGTGATGCGCGCCGCTGCGATCGTACGAACGAATTCGAAACCATCGATGCCGGACGAATCTGCCAGCTTCGTTCCCGGCACGCGCATCAACGAATTGATCGGTACCGATTCCGGATGGGAGGGCAGATTCGCCAAGGTCAGCAGCATTCCGATGCGATCGTCGCGTGTCTCGCCCATCCCAATGATGCCGCCGCAGCAAACATTGATGCCTGCCGTGCGGACGTACTCGAGCGTTTGCAAACGGTCGTCCAGCGTGCGCGTCGTGGCGATCTTCGGATAATATTCGGGACTCGTGTCGATGTTGTGGTTGTAAAAATCTAAGCCTGCCTCGGCCAGCCGCTGCGATTGCTCCGCGCTCAACATGCCGAGGGTCACACAGGTCTCGAGCCCAAGCGCTTTCACGCCTTCGATCATCTCGCAAACGCGCTCGAGGTCGCGATCGCGTGGACTGCGCCAGGCGGCGCCCATGCAGAACCGCTGCACGCCGGCTTCCTTGGCCGCCGCGGCGGTCGCAAGCACGCTCTCGAGATCCATCAAGGGAGTCGCTTCGAGGCCCGTCTTTGCGCGTGCCGACTGGCTGCAATAACCGCAGTCCTCCGGACACCCACCCGTCTTGATCGAGAGCAACTGCGAAATCTGCAACTCGCGCCCCGCATGATAGCGCCGTTGGATGCTCTGCGCCTCATACAACAGATCGATCAGCGGCAGCTCGAACAAGCGCACGAGTTCCTCTCGTGTCCAGTCGTGCCGAACCGTACGGTCGGGCGGGGAAGTGATCACGCGCGAAGCTCCTTCTACCGGTCGAGACTACGCCGGTACGACCGAGCGCGCCTTCGGAAACACACACGTGAAGGTTGCTCCCAGACCAAAATCCGACTGGGCTTCAACGGTCCCGCCGTGCGCTTCCACGATCTGCTTGACGATCGAAAGCCCGAGGCCCGTGCCGGCCGATTCGCGCGAGCGCGAACGATCGACGACATAGAAGCGCTCGAAGATATGCGGCAGGTCGTTGAACGGGATGCCGACACCCGAATCTTGCACGACAAGCGACGTCGCGCCGGCGCTGCGGTGGACCGAAATCTCGACCTTGCCGCCCGAGGGCGTGTGGCGCAAGGCGTTGTCGATCAGGTTGACGAGCACTTGCGCGAGCCGGTCCGGATCGCCGTCGATGCTGGCGGGTTCGCCGCTGAAGGCCAGGCGCACGCCAAGCTGACCCGCGCGCGGTTCGAAGGTTCTCGTAATATTGGCTGCGACGCTCGAGAGATCGACGCTCTCACGCCGCAAGCGCAAATGCCCCCATTCCGAGCGCGCGATGTCCAAGAGATCTTCGACGAGTTGCACCATCCGGTCGACCTCCTGTTTGATGCGCGGCAAGAACATGTCGAGCGCTTCGTCATCGTCGTTTTCGAGGATCGTCTCGATCATCAGGGTGATCGACGAGAGCGGCGTGCGCAGTTCGTGCGAGACGCTCGAGATGAAGTCGCGCCGGGTCGCTTCCAACTCGTGTAGACGCGTCTCGTCGCTTGCGATCACGAGCGCACCATCGGAACCGTCGAGCGGCAGGGTCGTCACCGTCAGCACCCGCTCGCCGCCGCGGCCGTTGAGCGAAATACGTCCGCGCGACGGGCTTCCGTTCAGCGCTTCGCGCGCGCGCCGGTCCAGATCGAAGGACGGCACGACCTCGATGATCGCCCGGCCAAGCACCGGACGCGAGCCGACTTCGAAAATCGTGGCAGCCGCCGCGTTGATCGAGTCGAGCCGGCCGCTTCCGTCGAGCGTAATGATGCCGACCGTGAGCGAGCGTAAGAGCTGCTCGAAACGCGAATCGGGCGGCCGCGAGGTTCCTTCGGCAACCGTCGCGGACACGTCGCTCGGCTCCCGGCGGCCGAGAAAGCGCGCCAAGCCGAACCCGGCGGCGACACAGACGACGGCCACGAGCCCGAGCTCCAGGAACATCTACTCTTTGAACATGGAATAACGGTCCCCGTTATTCTTTGAACATGGAATAACGGTCCCGTTATTCTTTGAACATGTAGCCGCGGCTGCGCACGGTCACGATGTGCTGCGGGTTGTTCGGATCGATCTCGATCTTCTCGCGCAGCCAGCGGACATGCACGCTAATCGTCTGGTGCTCCCCCTCGAAATCGTACCCCCACACCTTGTCGAGAAGCGTCTGGCGTGTGACGACGCGACCCCGGTTCTCCATCAGGACGTGCAACAGACTGAACTCTTTGGGCGCAAGAGCCACGCTGCGACCGCGCACGCTAAGCGATTGCCGCGAGGGGTCGAGCACGATCTCTCCGATCGCGATCGCCTCGCTATGCGCGATCCCGTCGCCGGCGCTTTGGCGGCGCAAGCGCGCCTTCACCCGGGCCAGAAATTCGTGCAGCGAGAAGGGCTTGGTCACGTAGTCGTCAGCGCCGAGTTCGAGCGCCAAGACCTTGTCGATCTCCTGATCGCGCGCGGTCAGCATGATGATCGGAACGCCGCTCTGTTTGCGGATCTCCTTGCACGCTTCAATGCCGTCGAGCACCGGGAGCATGATATCCATGATGATCAGATCGGGCCGTTCGCTCGCGGCCAGGGCGATCGCGGTGCGCCCGTCGCCCGCGGTCGAAACCGCGTAGCCGTTGCGCTCCAAATTGAAGCGTAGCGTCTGCAGGATGGCCGACTCGTCGTCGACGATCAGGATTTTCTTCGTCTGCGGGCCGGAGGCCACCACCATAATGTTCCCCTGCCGGCGCATGACCGCGCCGGTTTCGGCCCACGTCCGCAGAGGGACTTGGCGCCGCGAGTAAGATACCGTACCTGCGTCACATCGGGCAAGGAGGAGTGTTGGCTAAGGCACCCCGCGTCGAGGGATTGAGCGCGCAGATGCCACCCGACGCCGCCGCACGTGCAATCTTGCGCGCGCTGTTCGATGCGGTCCTGGGCCCGGCGCCGCTGGTGCTGCGGGGCGACGACACACGCGCGGTCCACGACATGCGGGTCGCGATCCGTCGCCTGCGCTCGGCCATGGTCACCTTCGCGGGCGCCTTCCCCAAACGGCGCTGGCGCGCTTTGCGAGCTGCGACCCGGCGCCTCGGGACCAAGCTCGGCGAGGTGCGGGACGCCGACGTCCATCTGGCGGCCTTGCGCGCCGTGCTCGGCGGGGCCGCGGCGCTCGAACGCCCGGGCGTGGCCTATGCGATCGAACTGCTCGGCGCACGGCGCCGGCGAGCCCTGGCCGAATTCGCGATCGAACTCTCTCAATTCGATCGCGACGTCTTCACCCAAACGTTGGCCGATGGCTGAGCAGACGTTCGCGCGAGTCCTGCGCCGGATGATCCGCAAGCGTCTACGGATCGTCCTTGAAGACGGCGCCGAAGCGCTCGCAAGCGGCCGCAGCTCGGATTTGCATGCGCTCCGCATCGCGGTCAAGCGCCTGCGCTACAACTTGGAATTTGCCGTGCACCTCGAACACAGCGAGGCCTCATCCGCCCTCGACCTGCTGGCGCTCTTGCAAGAGCGCCTGGGTGCGCTTAGCGACGCCGACACCTTTCGCCGCACCTATGGCGCGATGCTCGACGGCATCGAAGCGGACGACCCGCGCCGGCCCGGGCTCGAGAATCTGCGCGATAGTGCGCGCACCGATCGCGAACGCGCGCTCGAAGCCGTGCGCGACCTATGGCACAAGGGCGGCGAGAAGCCTTATCCCGAGAAACTGGCGGCGTCGATTTCGGCTGCGCTCGGCTCGCTTTCGCCGAAGCCGGAATCGTAGCCGGTCCGCTGCACCGCTTCGAGTGAAAGCGTCGTCGAAAAGGCGCGCTCGAAGAGTTCGGCCTTAAAATGCACGGCTGCGACTTCCGGGGAAACGTCTTGCAGGGCATCGAGCGTCAGGTGCACGTTGCCGGGCGAAAGGCTGACGTTCACCGCGGAAACGACGCCCAGGTGACGCCGGTCGAGGCCGTCGGCGATGCGCAAAATGCCGGCCAGCCCCTCAATTTTGGCGCGTAGCGCGCTCGAGGCGTCGGCCCACTCGGGATGGGTCATCTTCGGCAACGACTTGCGGTGATAGCGGACGAGCGTCGCGATCAGATCGACTTCTTCGGGCCGCCAGCCCGGCAGGCCGGCGTTGCGCACGATGTAGGCGCCGTGCTTGTGGTGGCCGCTCGCCGAAATCGCGCTACCGACGTCGTGCAAGAGCGCGGCGGCGAACAGCACGTCGCGCTCGGCCGGCTCGAAGTGATGCACTTCGACCAGCGCATCGAACAGCTGCAATGCGAGCGCAGCCACGTGGTTTTCGTGAACGCCGGTTTGCCCGAAATGTTTGGCAAGCGCGTGCGCGGCATCGAAGCGGCGCGTGCGCTCGTCGCCGAGCTTGCGCGCGAGCGCGATGTTGCGCTCCAAATAGTCGACGACGATACCTTCGCGCAGGGCGCGTTCGCTGACGACCAGTTCTTCGCGACCGAGCGCGTCCATGATCGCGATCACGATCGCGTTGCCGGCGACGATGATGTCGCTGCGGCGCGGATTCATGCCCGGCATCTTACGCCGCTCGGCCGGCGTCAGCCGCATCATCGTGCGTTGCAGCGCGCGCAAGCGTTCGATATGCAAGATGTAGCCGTGCGCGCGTTGCGACGGGACGCCCGTTTCGGCGGCATCGAGCGCCGCCAAACCCATGACCGTTCCCGACGTGCCGATCAAAAGATCGAAGCTGTACTCCGAGAGCTGGTGAGCGACCGGCTCGAGGGTGGCGCGCACGTGACGGTCGAGGGCGCGATAGCCGAGTTCGGTGGCACTTTCGTCGCGCAGAAACTCGTCGAAGAGACGCAAGCTGCCCAAGCGCACGCTGTGCAAGAAATAGGCGCGTTCGGCATCGCCCACGATGAACTCGGTCGATCCGCCACCGATGTCAAAGATCAATGCGACCCGGTCTCCGAGCGGATACCCGCGGCTCACCCCGAGGTGAATCAGGCGCGCTTCTTCGACGTCGCCGAGGATCTCGATTTCGACGCGGCTGGTCGCGCGCACGGCCGCCAGAAACTCTTCGCGGTTCGAGGCTTCACGTACGGCTGAGGTTGCAACCGCACGCACGTCGCTCGCCCCGGCGGCGCGCGCGGCTTCGGCAAATTTCGCGATCGCCGCGACGCCGCGCTGAACGGCCTTCTTGCTCAAGTGCCCGCGCGCGAGAGCCTCGCCGCCACCCAAGCGCACCATCTCGCGCGCCTTGAGAATCGTCCGCGAGGTGCCGAAACGCGAATCCATTTCAACGACGATCAAATGGATCGAGTTGGTCCCGACATCGATCGCGCCTAGAAGCATGGCGTCATCGCCTATTCGCGTTATCGAGGATGGTCCTTGCGAAAAGTGGAAGAAATTTCGATGATTTGCTGTGCCGGATTTCCGTTCGTCGACGGTGGTGATACCGCGTTCGAGGTCGACGCATCCCGCGTCAAATACGGCAGCGGTGTGCTGCAGGAGGCCGGCTCCGACGCGCGCGACCTCGGCATGACCCGCGTTATGCTCGTGACGGACCCAAGCATTGCGAAGCTTCCCTTCGTCGAGACCGTGGCACGTTCGCTACGCGAGGCGGGCTGCGACGTCGCCCTCTATGCCGAGGCCGCGGTCGAACCGACGGACCGCTCGTTTGCGGAGGCTACTGCCTTCGCGCGTGAGGGACGTTTCGACGGCTTCGTTTCGGTGGGCGGCGGTTCGTCGATCGACACCGCGAAGGCCGCCAATCTCTACACGACCTACCCCGACGATTTCGAAGCCTACGTCAACGCGCCGCTCGGTCGTGGAAAGCCGGTGCCCGGGCCGCTGCGCCCACATATCGCCTGCCCGACAACCTCCGGCACGGGTGCGGAAGTCACCGGCATTGCGATCTTCGATTACCTTGCGCATCACGCAAAGACCGGCATCGCCTCGAAGCGCATTCGCCCCTCGCTCGGCCTCGTCGATCCCGACGTTACGCTGACGCTGCCGAAAATGGTGCTCGCGTGCAGCGGGTTCGACGTGCTCTCGCACGCACTCGAGAGTTACACGGCGCGTCCTTACACCGCCCGGCAGAAACCGGCCACCCCGAACGCGCGGCCGATGTCGCAAGGCGCGAACCCATTTTCCGACATCGCGTGTCTCGAAGCTCTCAAATTGATCGGTATGTATCTCGTGCGCGCGGTCAACGATGCGAACGATCACGAAGCACGCGAGCGGATGATGTTCGCCGCCACGCTGGCTGGGATCGGCTTCGGCAACGCGGGCGTGCACGTACCGCATGCAATGTCGTACTCCGTCGCGGGCCTCGTGCGCGAATACCGCCCGCCCGGCTATCCGGCAAGCGAAGCGATCGTGCCCCACGGCATGGCCGTCATCGTCAACGCGCCGGCCGTTTTCCGTTTTACGGCAAGCGCCAATCCCGAGCGCCACTTGCACGCAGCCGGCATTCTCGGTGCCGCTGTCACAAACGGCGACCGCAACGAAGCGGGCGAGGCGCTCTCTTCACAACTCGAAGTGCTGATGCGTGCGACCGCCATGCCGAACGGCGGCGGCGGCGTCGGTTTCGGCCGAGCGGATGTCGGCGCGCTGCGCGACGGAGCCGTACCGCAAACCCGCCTGCTCGCAAACGCCCCGCGTCCGGTCGGTCCGGACGAACTCGAAAGCCTCTTCGGCGCCGCCCTCAGCTACTGGTAATAGTGCACGGCGCAGCCGTGCGCCGTCTAATAGTGCACGGCGCAGCCGTGCGCGATCCAATAAAGGAGTCAGACAACGGCTTCGGTGTTGTAGCCGAGTTGGCGCGAGAGTTCGCTTGCGATCTCGCGCGCGGTCACGGAGAGCTTCTCGACACGATCGCTCGTCATCCGCGTGATCGGACCCGACACCGACATCGCGCCGACGCACTCGCGACGGCGATCGAAGACCGGAACGGCCAGACAGCGCACGCCCTCTTCCATCTCTTCGTTGTCGACCGAATATCCGTTCTTGCGAATCGTCTCGAGCTCGCTTTCGAGCCCGGCCCGGGTGACGATCGTGCGCGCGGTATAGCGGCGCATCGGAGCCGACAGCACGGTCTCCGCGAACTGCGGACCGCGAAAGGCCAAGATCGCCTTGCCGGTGCCGGTGCAATAGAGCGGCGCGCGCATCCCGGGTGTCGTGAACATCTTGACCAAATGCATGCTTGCGACCTGATCGAGGTACACGACTTCGCTTTCGGTCGCGGTCACCAAATTGGCCGTTTCGCC